>JGI24159J19872_10003186_pt1 | contig 20237 bp, 12 predicted proteins | sample Ectturendosymbi4_FD_19872 | JGI IMG/M metagenome (IMG submission 19872) | reverse complement strand
CTGTTTACGCATTGTGATGTCCCTAATACATTTTTTTAGGTTTGCGAAAAACATTTTCGGAAAACTGAAATTCGCTGGGAAACTTCAGCATTTGATGAGAANACTGGACGACACCTGTTATATCGTTTAAAGGTACCAAGATTGCTACNAGGAGTTGTCCCTTCACAAATGCCAAACTGCCCTGATTATTTGTCGGGACCAAGTTCATCACGCAGGCTGAGTTCAAATGAAAGATTAACTGCAAAGGAACAGTCCAATTCATCAAACGCTTTGAATCAGAGTAGGCACGACTGCGAGCAACAGGAACAATACGATCTCTGCCAAACATTGGAGGACGTCAAGCACAAGTTGCAAATCGAAAAACCGTGCCAGTTTTTGAAATTGACAGTACTAACAACTTTACTATCGGCATATTGCAACAATCAAGTCATGGTGGTACTTTGGTCGAGAAATGTTTAACAATCGACGAGAACTTAATGCTCAACTGCTATTTGAGTTCTGACGAACTTCCATCATTGGATAAGTTTCAGTTTCCTTTGAAAGTGAACAGCCTGCGCACAATTGACACGGTGCTAGACGTTTTTTCAAACATACAAACATCACCCTCACACACACACTGCTCAGATGGTCAGTTCATTTTGATTTTGCAGCTGGTTCTGTCGCTGTTTATTCCCTTAAAATCGGAAAACTTCAAATTTCATCGAGTGATATGGTTCATGTGTGAGCAATTGCGTTTGATGAAGCAAGGTGTTTGTTGTTATTCCTATGATTTTCTTGTATTTGCATCTGTTTTTTACAACACTGCACCAAACGCGTACAGGTTTTTGCACATAAGTGGCAATTGTCTTCTGCCATGTTATAACACCATTCGTAAAATAACATTGTCAAAAGCAATGAGCTCTTTGACTGAACAGCATGATAGCACCTTTTTATGTTATGTCAAAGAAAAAGTGAAAATCTTGTAGCCAAGCGACAAGACTGTTATACTTTTAGTTCATGAAATTCACCTCCAACAGTTTTTTATTACAAAGGTAGTAACGTTGTTGGAGCTGCTAACAACAGCAATGAAGCGGCGAAATCAGCGTTTGCTTTTATGATTAGTAGCATCGTGTCTAAATACAAAGATGTAGTACACGTCCTGCCCACTTGCAAAATAAACGCCGTGGACCTTTTTGTCCTCATCCACTGAATTATCCGGGGTCTCGAGGAAGCAAGATTTCGTGTCTCTTCTATGATTACGGACAACAACGCCGTTAACAGAAAAGCAATGTCGTTCTTCGCAGTGCCCCTCAAGCATTCGTTTGTGTACCCCCATCCTTGCGATAGAACTCGACCCTTGTTTTTCTTGTTCGATTCCGTGCACCTTCTCGAGTGTATTAGAAATAATTGGATAAACAAAAAGTCTACCGCAACATGTATGATGTACCCTCCGTAAAAGTGAGACGGTGCAGTCCGATCATTGCGATATTATCCGTTTCGAACTGACCAGTCCAGTAAGCATTGCCCAGAGTCGTTTTAAGGCACTTCATCATTTACATCAGCTGGAATGTTACTCCATTGTGAGATTTGCCTATAAACTGTCGGTGAAAGCGTTGAACCCTTCTACTTTCGAAAGGCTAAATGTCAATTTGGCTCTGCGTATATTTAACGATTTCGTCGCTCAAGCCTTGGCCGAACGTGGCAGCGAGCACAACATCTTGCATTGGCATGATACCAGCATTTACATTAAAATAATTTCCACCAGGTGGGATGTTGTGAACGTTAAAACGCCAATGAAGGGATTGCATAAAAAAATCCTCACCAGTAGTCACTGACCGAGCGCGATTCGGAACCGAGACGGTTTTTAAATTTCTTTTTGGAATGGCTGTGTGCAAGGGATGAAATTCCTGGTGATTGTGGGAGATTAAGCAAAGAAACTTTCACTGCATTGTGGATCACGTGCTGCGGGCCCCGTGAAGTGGCAGATTATTGTTTGTCAGAGATTGGGTTAAATTACGTGCTTATGGGGAAGTTTCAGACAGATTCCCTCGAGGCACGTTTTGGTCAATACCGTCGACTTTCTGGTGGAAAATATAATATTTCCTTATCACAAGTTTATGAAAGTGAGAAAAAACTTCGCTTACTTTCTACTCTGAAGCTGAAACTGAAAGATAAGGAAATAACTTTGGCAAATTTGATTTTGATTAGAATGACTTTGTTTGCGGACCAAACTATTCAAGTGAGCAGCTGGTGTTGCTATGCGATGACGATTTTGTGAAAGTTGAAGAGTATTTGCCCGTAATCACTTATATTTCTGGGTACGTTTGCTTTGCCATGAACAAAAAGTTGAAGTGCATTTACTGTAAAAGTCGAATGACTTGCGGTTGTGATGATGTACCGAACACTGAAGATTCTTTTATTAACGGCATTTCACGGGGTGGTCTTGTAATTCCATCACCAGAAATGGTTCACATTGTTTTGATAAGCTACTTGGTTATTACTAAGATTTGTGAAAGTGACAAGTATCAGAAGTGTTCTTCCCAGAGCGATTTTGCTGACTATCGCAGTCGGTCTTGGAAGCCGAAAATTTTTGTTTTCTTCGTGGGGCAAGTGTGAAAGCAAACATAATTCACGTACAATAGTGAATATAGCTTGTTGGATCTGTTCAAACATTCTGCTTAACAATTATTGTTTTAAAAGAAATGATCGACTTACCTGTGATAAACTATCAAAAAAGATAAAACTGCAGACTCTGACTTGATTTGATATGTGTAAGCACTCATTCCAAGCTTAAGTGCAGCCATTTCACGATGAATATTGTGATCACATCGCTTGAGAGTATGTATAACTATAGTAATGTGACATTGATATCAAGGAATTTGTGGAAATCGTTGCTGTGCCCGTGTATATTGCATGGTTTAAATAAAAACGTATCTCGAAAATCATTCCCGGAGCACTACTGAATGCTTAGCGCACGCGAGCCAAACAGACCAATCGCTGTGACGTAGGCACGTTTTTTGACGCACGCTGAACGGCCCTGTCTATCTAGGAGGCCCTGATAAAACACACTCATCACTGCGTTAGAGCAATTTACAACTGCAAAATCACGCTGCGCTAATGTCTTGTCGAATATGAGCAGTCGAGCATAGAAACTGTGTGCGGCTGGTGGACTGTCTAACGCACACCCCGGTTTGCAAGATCGAATCTTGCTAAATTACACAAGAATTGAGACTGCGCATAAAGTACGCAAGAAAACTTTCCATTTTTTGTTATGTATAGATGTCCTGCAAAATTTTAGTTTTCCTTTTTCCCTGCTGAGACGTTATCAAATGCATGAATGCTTCTATGTTTCCAACTGCTGTTTTTAAGCTCGTGCAACAGTTTTATCATGCTACAGAAACTGGTAATGTAGCCAATGCGGTCAGCGCTTGCGCTGATCAGCCATAGCAGACAAAATAAAGACAATTGTTTCGGATAAGGTGAACTATCGCAGAACACAATCTTAAACATTCTTAGTGGACGAAAGGTCTACAAAAAATGGTCAGATGATTTCTGAATGTAGACGATAACCTAGATTCCCACCAAAACCTATTTATTACTTTTTGGCCCATTTGCAATGTTCCTTGAAATTTGCATGCAAGTTCATTCCGTGGTATTTGCATTAAGTCCACAAATTAACAAGCAAAAGTATGCGAAAATAATCAATCTCCTTTGCGCAGGTAATAACGTTTGTGTAAAATATCAAGCTCAAGGGGGGGAGTTAACCCCAACCTCCCCTTGCGTATGCTCTTGAACTAAACACACTTCCATTGATGTAATAATTTAACAATTGACAATTTATTTTTACTTTTTTCAGTGGCCTCGGTTGTTAGACCAACTGCTTCAGACTTCAACCTCTTGCATGAAACTGTTTTTACGAAACAGTAGTTTCTAAGCAATACTAGAAGTTACTGTAGGTTCAGACAGTGGTGGAGGAATCTTTTTCAAAGTGGGGAGGTACAAGCGCACGTCAAAAAGACTAAATTTTTTTCATCAGAAAATTCTTTTTTTTCAAGCGATTTACTTTAACAATGGACCCAATACTAATTGTGTTGCTTAAACATATTTAAGCAAAATTCGAAATGTAAAAGTGGGTCCAGGTCCCCCCAGAAAAAATTGGGGTTCCTAGGCCCATGCCGCCCCCCGGTTCCGCCACCCCTGAGTTCAGAGCGCCAACCGTTTTTCAAGATTATGTGCAAAGGCCGAACTTGCGGATACTCCTAAATCACTGATGCAATTTGTCTCCATGCGCTTGTAATTTGATTTTAGTGTTGCTTCTAGTGAAAACTCTGTGATGCCGCTTTTCGTGGGACGTGCATTTTACATATTTGAGAGACACCTTTTTCGACGTTGATTTACACATGCACACTGTACGTCAAGGCTCTGCAGGACAGAGATCAAGTGTAATGTTTTCAGTCTTTTTCTCTTTCTTAACTTTTCTGCACATTTCAGTCTCACTACAGCTTTGTAGCTTCTTTTTTGTGTATATCTGCCGTTTCTGATATTGCTTAGATCAGTGCTTCATGCATGTTATTCCCCGTGAAACTTCGCCGGTACAGTTGGTAGTTCTTTCACAGTGGGTCACTTGACGCGCCTTTCGGACACAGCGGCTCACTGCTCGGTTTCGTGGATACGTCTCTATTTCTACCTTATGATCTGCCGGTGCTGGCAATCTGCGCTACGCATGCCGCACCTGGCACGCCAAGGCATGTCCAATGGCACGCAGAAGCTCCAAGTTTTACATATCAATTATTTTTATGATTCACGCAGGTGTATTGACCTTGACTTGTATAAAAATACGTATGTTGTTGGCATACTGACTGATTTACAACCTTACGTCGGCACACAGAAAGCAAAAGGTTGCCGACCGCCACCCCTGAAACACCTGTATAAGGTTATCTGCATTCAGACTTTCGCTAACCAGCTCTTACTTTGTGAAACCCAACCATGTCTCTGTGAAACAACTCAACAAGATTATTTAGATTGTTTAGGTAAGAATGCCTTCTAGCCTGCAAATCTCAGGCCAGTCGAAACGGCCCATGATGTTGATGGCAACAACGAAACCTTTCCATCCAACGACTGCTTTCAAAAGCTAACTGATATTTCTTGACAAATTAAACGTGTTTCATATCTTAAGCGATGCGTTCATATATTGTTTCGCAAAAGCTAGACCGTATTTTAGTAATTTTAGGGTTATCGATATATAGACCTTATCGATCTCGGTATTGATGATTTTCTTTTTTCTTTGTCGTGATGGACAAGCCAGTACTGTGGATTACAGGTAGTGTATTGCACCACTGGCTTATTTCGGTGACTTGTGAAGGTGCAGTCGATTTTTAAAGCTACTTTTTGCTGTCTTACCAAGTTTATTTTTAGCTGAGCTGGCCGGGTGGTGCTTGTAGATGTCGCAGAAATTTTCTGGGTGATCTCTTGTTGTAATAAATGTATGCTTCTCCGCAACGGTGTCCATTATGTCCGAAACAGTATTCTGTTTACATCTTGTTGCCGGCAGTCGAATAGCTTGTGAGTTGTTTTCAAGAGATTACCGCAGTGCTTTCCACCACATGTCTGTCGAATAGCTCATTACTTCAGAATGTGAGGTTTGTATGTCGGTCTGCTGGTACGAGCAAACTTTCAGATTGGTTGGTGTCATTAATGTCTCCGGTCAGCTTCTGATTTTCGCACAGGTCTGCAGTACAAAACTTCGCGTCAAATAAATATTTCTGAAATCATTTTACTCTTGTATGTGTTGGTGAGTTGATTCCAACTTGAATTGAAAATATTCATTTTTCTGATTATTTTGTCTGATATGTCCCAAAACGTTTCTCTTCAATTCATTATGCATAGAAAGCATTTTTCATTAAAGTTTTAAAACTACGCTCTTATGTTGGGTGAAGAAAAAATCTCTTTTCAGAAATAATCAAACCCTATTTCACTTTATGTAGATTTGACAAAGTTCGATTTCCAAGAATATGCAACATCTTCTCTTAAAATTTTAAGAGGGACCCGCTGCTGACTTTACAACTTTACTGCTTTGCTTCAGTGTACGACGAATTCAAAAAAACACACGAATTCCATCACTACAAAATCTGATAATGTGATCAACGTAACTACTACGAACTAATAATACACAGAAGAATGCTAAAACATGAATATATATCAAAGTTCGTCTAAAAACATGAATAAAAATCAAAAAGAACAAGCAGGATAGCCTTTAACTGCATTGCAGAAAGCCTAATTTTCCATGTACTTTTGTGAAGTATAGGAGTTTTTGGAGATATCACCATGTATATTATTTGTGGTACGTAAATACCACTCATCTCCAACCTCTCTCAAAAACTGACTTTCAATGTACAGTAGTTCATTCAGGCTACCTAGCCAAGAAACTTCAGTGTGTGAAACTTCAGTCAGTGTGTTGTCGGGAATGAAAAGTTTAAAAATCTGAACGATTTTGCTCTGGACAATACTGAAAGTGGATGATGCATTTGTCACTTCTTGTTGATTGATGAACGGTACTAAAACTTTAGTTCTGTTTACGGGATTGCCTGTAACGCTATTTTAAGCGAAGCCTACCAGAACTCGAACTTTAAACCACTTTCGTTCATCTTTGCATCTTTCATTTTAAGTCAAGCTGTGTGCGTGAGAGAATGCTCTCCGGTTGAGCAGCGAAGCGAAAAGCGTGCCCCAGCCTTGCATGCCGAACATGACCCACAGAGAGAGAAGTACAAGCTGCGAAAACAACACTGTATGATTGTACTCACCTCCAGTCCACCTGAGTGAGAGATATCATTGTGCCCGAAAACAGCACAATAGACTTTGCCACGAAGCAGCAGCTTTCGAGCATCTTTTTATGACAGGCACAACAATACGCGCACTGATAAGAAACTACAAGAGACGTGTCAGATGTGGTAAAATACAGCGGTCAGGTCGGATTCGTATCGACAAGTGGTGACGCTGTTTGAAGTTTTACACCAGCAATGTATTTCTTATTGTTTTGCGTTTAGACAGGTTTGACAGCAGAATCTAAATTTACAGGTTTCTGTTATGGGGAGCTGTTCAAAATCACGTCCTGCGATTTTTTCATTTGTCTGCAGGAGTCTGGCAAAAATTATATAATCTGTGTACTCTGTACGCCTATAGTATTTTAAAGGAAGTCGAAATGAGCGATCAAGAGTTGCAACAACAGTACTCAAAGGGATTAGTGCTCACTAACCAAAACCCTTTTTTGCAATAATCTTAGACTAAGCACTGGCGGACAGCAATAGCTGTAGTTGTAAAATCTTGAAGGTTGCACAGTCAAATTACAAGCAAAACAGCTATACGAGAGTTATTGGATTACTTTTTTGCACATAATATTTAGTTTCTTTTACCAGCAGATGTATGGGCTTTTCTGCAAGATTTATGAAAAGATAGTGGAAGTGCCTTGGATCGCATCCGTGTACACTGCATTTACTGAAGCATGAAGATGTCCACGAAACCTTCGAGTTTTTGAAAATATTCCCCACCTACCGGAAGTGAAACCAATTTCCCTTCCGATATTTCACATAATTTTTGAATTATGGATGAGATTTATATTTTTGTATCTCCATTGTTTCTGGCTCTGTAAGATGCTGGATGGAGGTGCCGATTAGAGGTATATTAGATGCCCGAACTGAAGCCAGAAGTCACTTTAAACGAAACCAAATGCGTAGGTCGTTGCGGGGTTTTAAGAAAAAAGCGTGTAATCGAGTAAATTAAATTTATTTTTTCTGCAGGAGTTCATCAAATAGTCATTGAAAAGAAGATAAAACAAGGTCCAGAGACATTTTGCAGCAAGCTAACTCTATACCTGTTTACGCTTTCCTTGAACGACTCTATACCTTGCCAGATTCAGCATGATTCGTTTAGAGGAGAGCATAGTTTCATTTTCCTGCGCTGTCACTATTTTCACAATTTCTTAAAATCGCAATTTCTTAAAATCGCAAAGAAAATCACCATTGTTTTTCNAAGTTCGCAATCTAGCTTGTTCACTTTGTACGCGGAAGAGACCCGCAGACAATCTTTAACGCTTTGAAACTTCTTTCCAGCCAGCCTCAGCTTAAATTTGCAACTAGCCGTTGATCCGGATGATCAGCGTGAACAGTGAAATTGTTTGAAGTCGCTAATGTAAGCAGTCCGCCTTATCTAAAAACTTCAACCTGCTAAGCCTCTGCATTGTCTGCGGTGTCTGAACAGCTCGCTAAAACAACATTTGACTTTGCCCTTACACCGCTCCTTCACAAAGAGTAGGGTGAGAAAATATCTCAAGAGCATGAGCATTCCACGTCCAAGCAAGGTCTGTTGATATCCCTCCAGTAGTTAGCGTCGGGCCGATTGCTGTAGCCACGTAAGAAATTCTGGATAGCTGATGTAGCTACCAACCCCATGAACAGAAGAACTATTTTCATGTAACGACCTGCAATATGCAAGTAAATCTTGAATAGAGCATTTTTCCTAAACGCTTATTTGATTTTTCATTTTATCTAAAGATCACTCCCGGTATCAACAAAGTCTTTAAAAACGAATAATGAAATTGAAACTAAACTACTAAATAAGCTCCTTAAGAAATTTAATGGAATTTCCAAGTGGCATTCCTGAAAGACTAGAGGCTGCCGAAAACGGAGGTCAGACGTACAGCCATACGAAATGCACAAGTTCTGTAAAAAGCGAGTAAATAGATTTTGACTAACCGTTCGACTTTATCGTTTGGGCAAGAAAAACAAGAAATTGTTTGAAAAAACATCCAGAATGCAAATAAAACAGTATAATTTCGACCGTTTTCTGCATCATGCCGTTCTGCTAAGTTTGATTTAGTCTCAGCTTTACCCTCAGATATATAAAACGTACGCAACAGGTTACTGACGAATTGCAATTAAAAACGGTTGTGTCTGCGACAGAGCACAGCTTTGGTTTTACAGTACTTGCGTATTATCGTTTGAAGCACGTGCATTACTGAAAGTTAACGGTTTTAGACTAGAAAAAATTATTAGTGTTTGCTGGCAGCAGAATATTTTGCCAGCAGAACCTAGCATATGTGTCGGAGCTCGTTTAACTCTTTTGCAATGTGACCAGGACGTTGGTGTAACCTTCACACAAAGAACATGCGATCGATGCGGTTCGTTGAAAAAAGGAGCGGACGTTGTTGCAACCTCTCCGCTGGCGTTGCGCTGAATGCGCGGTTCACCACGAACGGAATGTGCGCGAAGAACACCCATATATATGTGGCGCGAACAAGCAACAATAGAGCGATTGCGGTGCGTGATCTCTATTGTTGCTTGCTGCCACAGTGCGAAGCTTTGCGCACATGCCGCTCGGGCTTTCCGATCGCGGCAGTGCATTCAAAATCTTCGACAAATTCAGCAAGTTGGGAAACAATCGGTGGCGTTTGTGTTTTGACTCATTTTCCCAATACAAAGACCAAGCCACACAAGATCTGCGTCAATAACAAAATTGAACCTTGCCACAAAGCTTCTAATAAGATTCGTTGTCCATGAGCTCAGTGACTTCGCTCTATGGCTCAACGGAACAAAATAACACTTGAAATATAAATAATGTGTAGTAACCGATGGCAACCTGTGCAAAAAGATGTTGGTTGCATTATGAGCAACTTTTGAACAGTTGCTACTTATATTGCTGCTTCTTACACCGTGCATTAGAATATTAAAACTAGCTGTAACAGAATTCAGCGATTTATTTGAAGTTAGGTTATTCAAATAAAAATGTTAAAAACGTACCCGTAACGAAGATCATTGTGGACACAAGCTGAAATTACAGTTTACACTTTCTGTGGGTTTTTTAGAGATTGCGTGTTTGTTATTTTTATGTCTTGTCAGATACACTGAAAAGAGTTCAGAATCATGTCAACTAACAATTGCAGAACCAGGCTTGACGTCTGGTGTGTTACAAACTACGAGGTGATGGGCAGTCTGAGCGCTTAACACTTTCTTTTCGTATGCGCCTGCTTAAAAGCGTTCAAGCTAAAACCCTCCTAAACATTTTGATATTCCTTGATATTTCCAAAAAGAATCAATCATTCGTTTTTGCGCAACTTCAAGAAACGTCAAGCATATTCACAACTTCTAGTGCAGCCAGAATAACGTTCACTTCAATACTGTATATTTTTCGATTATCACGGCTATGAGAAAGCAGATTTGCGCTGTTGATCTTTCCCATGAAATGAAAAGTCTAGCACGCGGCTCATCTGATGTAAGCAGTTCTTCAGAAGGAGAGCCACAAAGTCTCTCAACTTTCTAAGATTTCATAGTTAAAGCCAGCATACTACACTAAGAATGCTGCAAAGAGAACTAAAAGGCTTCACTCTTCTGACTCTAATCATTAACCTTAACCCTAAATCACATCATGGGGTCGGAAGGATTTTTTCCGGGGGGGCCACTAGGAGATTTTTCCAAATTTTTCCAGGGGGGGACCAAAAGTGGTGAAATTTGTTTTTTCCCACTCAAAACTAAGAAAACAATATTTTTTTAAGAAAAATTGCAAAATACAGGCGGGGCCAAGCCTCCCCTGCCCTCCCATTCCGACGCCCATGAATCACATCAAGAAATTCTGCAACGCGCTCTGGTCTCTCTAAGGCTGTGCTTGCATGCATGCTGCACGCACTGCTTTATCCAAATAAAATCAGTAAAGCTTGTACTGACACGTACTTGCTCTTTATTTGTTTCCTGGTCTAAATTTACTCCATAACACCATAGATGTACCCAGGGACGCCGAAGAACGGGAGCATTGCACCCTCTGCTCTATAAAAATGAGCAGCAACGAGGACGGAGGTGCCTTTTCATAACAGGATCATAGGTAATTTCACGGTTTATCAAGATCGACTTAAAACAAATTTAATGCAACTATTTGCCCGCCCAGAAGATTCAGAACGATTTTTACGTTATTATTTTTGAGGTCAACATTGTTGATGAACAGAAACAAACATAATTGGTAACGATTTTTTGTTTTTTATAATTTTTCATTGCCTTCAGCTCTTTTACTGCCCCACTGCTGCTCCGGCGTCCCTGGATGTATCTCTCCAGTTACTTGCCATGTTAGCTTCGAGTCGTGTCAAACCCGACAACCGACTGACCTTCAACGTGATAACTAAACATGGAGAAAAGGTTGACGCTCAGAATATGTACAATAACAACGTCAAATCACAGTGCTTTTCAATTTGGTGATGAACAGACATTCGCACTTCGAACAGACATTTTCAGTTAGTGATTCAGCAAATAGTGTAAGAAAAATATTGTGAGTCCTTGATTCTCGCAAAAATGTACGTGATGTTAGGGACCAGCAACTGACAAGGAGATGACTACAGCGCTGCTTCCTCACTCTTTTGAATAAAATTCATCGGCAGTCAAACGTTGTGCTGGTCATTGCGGAAGTCGCCAGAGAACGTGAGATTTCGTAGTGATGGTATCGGGATGCATGTAAATAAATGCTCAAAGCAATTTAAATGTATCTACGATTTCGAACAGTATTTTGTGCTAGACGTTTGAAGAATTTTTAGCCTGCGCTATTCATAGATGTAGAAGCAGACAATTTTTGGGGATGCAAAGGATATTTTGCCCGACTTTTCCCAAGTTTGAACGAAAAACTTTTATACGACGAACTTTCTCTCTACAAATTCTCTATAGCTGTTGTAACATGTATTTTCCCCTACCATGTTGCCATAGACTAAAAATAGAAAATTTGGTACTCGAAAGCTGGTTCAGTAAGATTATTAACATAACCGAATTGAAAAAACGTACGCTAAGCTGTGCAAGAACATTGTCAGAAGCCTTTGTCAGAAGAGGCAGATGCTCAAGAACATTCTTGAGCATCTGCCTCACAGTTCCGAGGTTTTCTATTCACATTCCAACTGTTGCTGTCAACAGGGAACCTCAGACTTAGCTGAGATAGGCTCAACGCTGTTTCCTTAATCTAAAGACATATATGTGATATATGTGGCATGTATCATATTAATTATATTATCACTATATGCCGTGTCTCACAACGATGTCTGTTCAACTACACATATATGCAACATGCAACAAACTGTATGGCAAAATTTGTTTGGATGACATACAGTTTGTTAATTAAAAACTAAAATTTTCTGTACTTACCTGGCATGGACTCTACTAATACGAAGTAGATGCCCGCAGATTACTCGCGTACCTCAGTGTACAATTAACAAAGCACTCAAATAAAATGCCTTCTTTTGCCAAAATTTTCAAGTAAGTTTGTTACTGTAAAACTTTCACAAATTAAACACGAAGTTACTGGAAGCTGTTTGCCGATTTTGTATATACTTAATGTGTTTTCCATGACACAATAAACTTCTATTTAAAGATTTAATAACAACGAAGTATATTACATTAATATTGTTAGAAGTGTCGAAGCTTTTTTGCCCAAATATTTTGAGACTTTGCCCAAATTTTGGGATGCTCTTGCACCGCCTGCATGCTCAGTTCCTACACCACACCCTGGTGCTATTTATATTGAACCTTCGGTGATGGCCGATTCAAAATAGAAACCAACTCTACTAAATAAGTAAAACGTAACGTTGCGCTGGCACGACCGTTGTCAAGCGAAATTTCTGACTTCATGCCATGTATGCACAGAGTAATATTCTACATATCAAATACGCTGAGAAAACTAATGATTAGGGATTAGGGATTCGTGGTTGGGTAAGTGTGTCGGGTTAGGGTTTGGGTTAAGGTGAGAAAAAGAATAATAGTTGAGGTCTAAGGCTAAGTGCAAAATTTTTCAGTTGTTAGAGTTATTCCTGTACTATACCTTGTTGTGGGTACCTGACATCTAACCAAAATGTTTTAATATACACAACACACATCAAAAAAGTAATTTCAAAATTTTATTCCTTTACTCTGAGAAGCAAAATAACTGACAAACAAAAACAGGTCAAAATTTCGCAGAGGTCAGAAATTTCGCTTGACACCGGCTTCCATAAAAGAACTGCTTACCCGAACTTTTTTGCCTGACACTCTCAGAAATAAGAACAACGGAAATTTACATCTTTTAAAAATCTATTCTGAATCGTTTTGTCGCTATGGACAGATAAATATCTTGCGTGTAGTCATGTGCGTTGACACAAAGCCAGTTGTAAATGATGCGGATTGACGGCGACACGTACAACCTCGGGTCAAAGAACCTCGAGTAAAACCGCATGCGAAGTGGCAGCTCAAGTGCTAGTGTGCGCAATCCTATTGAGCAGCAGTTTTTCTGCTGTGGTTGATCTGATTCAGGTGGCTTTACTTCTATTTTGTAAAGCTTTCCGTAGTAGCTATGTGTTTGCCCAAGATACTACAAGCGTAGCGCGTTAACCGTAGCGATGCTGAAGGAACCATTCCTGCAGCGACAAATTGCAAAAACTGGGCGGATTGGGATGGAGCACACAGAAAATGGATGAGAAGTTTGTATAAGTGACCTGATACAGGCACTGAAAAGCTAAAAAAAAACTTTGTGTGATAGTGTAAAACTATAGTTTTCAACATGAGGTCCAAACAAGCTTGAGAGATCCGCTGATGAGTTCCTACATGGACATCAAACAAACATTTAGTAGTGAAAACGTCTGTCCATTACGCACGCTGACGAAGGCAAATGCGTGTTGGCGTTAATGTTTCTGAGAAAGCGGAATGCAACTTCTCATGAGCTTTCGACTGAGTCCGAGACTTTCATGAGGTTGAAACCAATAATTTAGAGGCTAAGCCACTGGTTGGGCCCGTCGTAATGAGCAATATATGAAGCTAGATCAGCACTCGACCAGTTACTTCACGATCGTTTTGCACGAGTAGCAGGAGCTGCAATGCTGAAGCTCAGCTTGGTCTTGAACTTCTGGAATATTTTGCGTAGATAATACCTTGTTGACACAATTGCAGATTTACAATGGCATTTCGTAAAATTAATTGCTCCGGCGAGTTTTTCAGACACAGCGCCAATTGCGTATGATCAACGTCAAAAAATTGAAAAAAACAAGCGATTTCCTGCACGAAACTTCAAGGAAATTTTGAGTTTTTTTACAATCACATCACTTTAGAAATTCTAAACGATTACCAAAAAACATAAACGACGGATTAGTTAGAGGCTTTAGTCTAAAACAATTAGGCTGTAGACAGGATTCCCCGGTAAAGGTTTGCTTTACAGAAAAATTGAGCTCAGATGACCAGTAAAGCTGCTACATTCAGCAGACAGATGGTACCAAGAAGGGTGCAAAAGACGAGGAAGTGACAGAAACTTAGTTTGAAGCGGAGCTGAAGTTGGCGTTTTAAACAGAAGTGGGGAATTCTTCACATGCTATCTGATGTTAATAACAGTAAGACTAGACTATTCCACCTAAAAACTATTGATTTGAACAAAATAATGAAAAATGATTTCATTCAGTTTTTGTATTGTTTTTTCGCGTACGGCTTTCCATAACTTTCATGTTACACGTCACTCGTTGCATGGATTTTTTTCGAAAGAGCTAGTTACGCGAGAATATACTGCTTTGTTACAACAAACTGCATAAACAAAAACAAAAAATAATCACTTTTAAAGCAGCAGCATGTTTGATCAACCGTTATACAGCGGCATAATTGGCGGAGACACAGAGGGCATCGCCCCCTGGCAAGCTAAATGTAAAAATCATGCCCTGCTCAGTTTATATTTCGGTTTTAGTTTTACTTTTGATTTTCAGTAGGTCGTTGTTTTTTGCGTTTTTCGGAGTATCTTCCAGTGATTCAGGGTATGAGTACAGCCATCCATATCCGGATTCACCATCATTTCTCAAGTTTTTTTCTGAGTGTTGCCTAGTGGACCCCTTACAGTGGGAAGTTGACCCATTTCAGCTAAGTTTCCTCTCCTGGCTCAAACCTCTAGTTACGCCGCTGTTGTTATGTATTCTATTAACCTTTTGGAGCTTCCAAGCCTGAAGACGGTTGGAAAAGTTGGTTACTATCCTATTTGTACGAAATAGCGCCAAAGTGTCAAAATACAAGAACTTCATCACTGAATCCAAAATAATCTTTACCTCGCTCAAATTTTGTTTCTGGCTAACCCTGTATCTGCATTACACTATGCCTAGTATGGCAGAAACGTTGATCGTGAATGACACAACAACTCTTCGTGGCAACTCTCTAAACACGCTATTCTGGGGAGGGTGGAGAGGTCTACCCTACTATAGGCCTAGGATTCCAGGAATTATCCCACGTTTCTCAGCTACCTTGCCAGCTCCCCTGTCTCTGCAGGACAAGACCAAGTCAGGTTCGCGACGTAGTCACGCCACCTGGTTGGTCTTCGATAAAACCTCATGTATGTCAAGTGTAACAGTTAGCAGCGTTTGACAACCTTTCGCTCGGCATTTTAAGTGCTTTTCACATTTTGTTCGCAGCAGCAGGGCAGCAAAAGTCTGTATGTTGTTGCCTAAAGCGTAAAGCTTCGTTTGATTTTTACCGATTTTCTCCCACCAATTCCTAGACATGATAATATGCGTACTGGGTGACAGAAAAAAGAAATCACAGTACTGTTTACTTGTTCATTTCTTGTTGTCTGTTTTTATGAAAAAATGTAGTTGCAACACAAAATCTGAAAAGTCTAAAATTTTGTCCGATTTTACTGCCTTTTGCTGGATTTTACTCATATTTTTAGTGCAGAAGGACGTGCATATTCTCTTTATCCATTTGCCTCAATTGATGATAAACATCGTTTGCAGGCCGTCCAGCTAGAAAGCAGAAGTGCTAGCAGCAGTGTTGGTAGTGGCGTGACTGACGCTGTGCGCTAGAAACGCTTGCACGTCGACGAAGGCAATAATTCTTAAGTGGTTTAATAAACATTAGTTCTACGGTTCTATTTGCAGTGCTCGTCTCAAAGGAAACTAAACGTTGGGATTACAATATCGATCTTGTTTGTTTACAGTTATAATCAATGAAATGAGGTGTGGCGTTGTAGTGAAATGTGACAATCGTAAAACAAAGAGAAACTAGACTACAATGAAAAGCATCGGGCCTGTTTATGGGAGTGTCGTATTGCGTACGAAGCATGGCGTCCCAAGCGATGATACCAACTCCAGTCGCTTTACCGGCAATCGGGCTTATGTGCAAAGACCGCGATCATGGGGTGAGTTTCAATCGAATCTCACTGCTTTTCATCCTGTCGCTGGACCTTCGCGATCAAGTCCAACTGCCATTGCTCCGAAAAAGGTCAACATGCAACTTGGAAAAGGTAAGAATCTGAATTTCGCCTTCAGGTAGTTGGTAAATCAAACCGCCATCAAGGCTAGCACTGCTTGGCCTTCACTTGTGCCAGAGCGACTATATCGGGAAAAACTATGTACTTTTTGACATGTTAATAGACACGTAGCCAAGGCGGTGAAAGAGGTGCAGTAGGGGCAATTGCCCCTCCAAATTCCAAAAAGTTATACCAAAAATGTTTGGTTTAACCAAGCCTTGTTGCACATGCCGAAGAAAGACTTCAGTGCAAATCAACGAAACTGCGTAAGGAACCTATCGTACTTCAGTTTTTAGTCGAAACTTGTCGAGGCAGTATAGCTTACCAATTGTCCATGATTGATAATAGACTGTGCACAGTTTAGGTGCCAGGGAATTCATATTGTGTCTGGCCTTTACCTGAGGTTTAAGCTCCGTGTGGAAGTTAGTGATTACGAAATTCAAACTTGTATCTATAGGCTTGTAATCACTAACCACCGCAAGTGAAAACAAAGCGTAACATTTTGTGTAGCTGCTACTGGCGCACCAGCTTGCTGTATTCCACCTAATGCTGATGAAAGCTTCATTTTTCCTGACCATTGCAAAATTTCCTTGCTGACAACTCTGGCGTGCCTGAAATAAAACTTATCTTAACCCCAGTGTCAGTCGTAGCCCGTAGCCCAATATAAAATTCGCAGACTTTTGATTTTATACAGTTCCAAAACTGAGTGCGTGAATATGGCGGTGATATACATGTGCCTTACAATTCAAACGCTGGATAAGAAGCAATTTCAAACTCTTCTTTGTTAAGTAATCGTCATTGTTTGGCAACAATAGCATTCCTTTGCGATAATCAATTGTGATGGTCAAGCATGTATTGTGACGGTTCAATCACAAAATGTTTAAATGTTTTCAGAAATGATTCCCAACTTGCCGGCGAGTTAAAAATCGGTCTTCTCATGAACTCGGAGTCCAGCCCAGGGGTGGCGGAACCGGGGGTCCATACGGGCTTAGCCCCCCACTTTTTTCTGGGCGGGCCTGGCCCCACTTTTACATTTAGGATTTTGCTCAAATAAGTTAAAACAATGCAATTTGTACCTATTAAAACTTTTGTCAACCCAGTGGAGAAAAGACTTTTTATTTGCCGGCTTAAATCTGAGTACGATTGTTCAGAAAAAAAAACGCCGGACAAATATGCCACAGTTTACGGATTATGCTTTAAAAACATGGGGCATGAAATTATGAAACGTTGAGACTCAGTTGTTGTTTTCCCCCCACAAGCTGTCCGTTTAAATTTCTGGTCACACGCCTGTATGGTAACTATTATATCTTTTGTGTGTCCGAGTTAGGAAAAATATGTATACCAGATCAAGCCACCTCAGAAGCTTGGCCTGTACATGTCAAATTACGAACGTACAGCTACGGGTTGCATTACAGGTGAGAGAACAAAAAATGTGAGAAAGCGAGGTTGTCGCGGGTCAATCAAAAACTTAGAGCTCAGGCTGACTTAACAATTAGACCACCAATCACTTTGAAATCTTGACATTAACTTGGTTTGCTTCAAACATATCCTTGTCGAAGCATGACAATAGTATTCTAGTTCAGTGAAGATCACAGGCGTAGCCAGACCCCCCAAAAATTTTTAGAATGTGTAGTCATTTTGTGCTTTGAGAGGCGGTATCCCAAAAATACTGTTGCTAGCCTTAAATCAAAAATTTTAGCCCATCTCAAATTCCCCCTCCAACAAATTTTAGGCTCGTTACGCCACTGGTCAAGATGATACCATCGCTTGTTGCAGTCTCAAAAATGCTTATTCTTATAGTTTTAAAACGAAGAGACTTGACGTATCATTACTGACCAGGAAAAGTTTGTTGTGATGTTTTCTGTGCAATGGTTTCTTGTGGTGGGATTAGAAATTGATCAATTTACTAAGGGCAATTATGTTTATACATCTCACCGATGCTTAATTATTTGAAATCGAACGTAGTTATAGCAAAGTAACGACCAGATTTATAGTTCACCGATGTCATAGTTCTGGCGACATCATTCAGCTTATGTCCTTGAGTCATCATCTTTTTTCTAAAGCATTTAGCTCTTCTAGTTTTACTGAACGTTTTTAGTTTGTTACTTTCAGCGCAGAAGAACAAACATGTGTGAGCAAATTTGGTGCTGAGCGGAAATTTCAATTAAAATATGTTGCGTCTTACTTCTTAGGTATGAGAAACAGAATGTTGGTTTGAAATTGAATAATGATACGAGCTTTTATTTGTGTTAGATTTATGTTCAGTGGAAAAAATGATGATGATGCACGTGCCGTGTACAATTACCTCTTGCTCTATACGTCCTTTTCTCGAGACGCTATGAATAATTCAGTTCAAAAAAGAAGCCTTTCAGTGGAAGTCAGCACGCTGCATTTAAAATAGAATTAAATTCTTCAACTGTACTTGGAGAAATTGTCCGATTCGGTCTCATGCACACTTTGAAATAGCAAGTGCTTTTGTAACTCCTCTCTTCGGTGAATGTTTTTCTTTCAAAAATTTATTTAAGAAAAGCCAGAGTTAAAAAAACAGCTTAAACGGTCGTAAGTTCATGGACGCCACATCATACCTTCAGACCATTATCTAGTCTGTGGCACGATTTTTTAAAGCCAGATATAAAAATAACCGGCAGAGAAAAAACATTAAACGCACTTTGATTTTAGGCGATTTCTTTTCAGATATGGTATTACTAAAAATTGAAAAAAACAAAAACATAGTTTCGCGAGAACACTGTTTAATAAGGCAGACGTATACACAAACTGGCCATTATGCATCCTATTGAAGCGGGACAGTGGGAAGGTGCAAGAGCTGTTGCAGAGGTAGGAATGTTATTGTCAGGTGCGACAATGGAAAGGTACCTAAGTAACCAGTTCCACCGATTTGCATACCCATGCTCCATTCTTATGGAATTTTACCTCAATTTACCTATATTGTTAAAATTAACCTTTTTCATGGAATTTCACCTTTTGCTTATGGAATTTCGCCTCACTTTAACTGTTCTCTTTATTTTCTCAAAGCAGCACACCTTCTTTAAAGGTCTTCAAGAGTAAAGAACCAGATTTGGAAAACTTTGGCGATACCAACAGTCCAGCACTTGGTCTCCACCGTTACAAAATTAAAACTTATCTACAATTTATCGCTCTGCGTCAGCTGAATACTATTTCTGAAGATCGAATGCCTTTTTTTGCAAATCCCACGCAGAGTGACTTTAAATATCGTTACGTACGCCAAATGGGAATTTTACACGGCCATAAGACGCAAATCTGCGTTTAAGCGTAATCTACCTGTCACAGCCAAAGTCAGGGCGGACCCAGCCAGGAAGGTTGTGAGGGATCGATTTCAGTAATGTTAGGTAATCAAGTCTCATAACGGCTTCGCTACTGTTAGAGGGATGAAGTATAATTCCTGTTTCAAAAATAGACTGATAATTTTCATCACTAAATGTAGGATATGCAAAACAAGCACACAACTTGTAGTTGAGAAACATACTAATCACTCTCTTAGAATGCACTAGCCGTTTACGAGCTTACGTTTTAAAGTTCGATTTTGAGAAAAATAGCCTTTGTCGTAGTCGATAGCGTAAAAAATTGTTAGTTTGTACCTGTTTTCCAACTGCACTTTCTCACACTCCTCTATCTCTTGTTTCCGTTTCCTCTTATAAGCTCCACTTTCATACCTTTTTTATCAGACATAAAGACCTAACATTTTGTTCTAAATATTAAAATAAATTATCTTGACTGTACGTTGATGATCCTACATGATGAAGACCCCTACAGAATCACAACGAGGTTCTAGGTCTTCTAATTATATGTCATAAATTTGTGAAAATGAAAAAATTATAAACATTTAGCAATGTTTCTTGAACTTTTCACAAACTTTTAACGAAACGCATTGCTAAGGTAGCGGTCATTGATCTTCTCACCAGTCATTGATCTTCTCACCAGTCATTGATCTTCTCACCAGTCATTGATCTTCTCACCAG
>JGI24159J19872_10003185_pt1 | contig 20237 bp, 11 predicted proteins | sample Ectturendosymbi4_FD_19872 | JGI IMG/M metagenome (IMG submission 19872) | reverse complement strand
CCCATTTGTACCCGCCGCACAACAACTCATCATTTCATCTGACAATAAAAACACACGTGCTGCGCGACCCTCCCAAGAAGAGCCTGGGTCCGGCTCAATCGCCTCCGCACCGGTGTCGAATGTTTCCGCTCCTGCTTGTACAAATGGGGTATGGCTTCTTCTGCGGCCAGTGAGTGTGGCGCAGAAGAACAAACCGTCGACCATGTTGTCCTCCAATGTCCAATCAATCGACTTCCCATTGAGCGCATGACCTGACGGTCCTGGACGATGAGAAAACCGAATGGCTGCTCAACACCTGCCCCGAGATCTAGTGCGGCCAAGCAGTAGATTGAACAACTAGCTCAAAAGAAGAAGTTGTATAACTTAATATGTCATTGTATTGACTTAAACTATCAGCACTCCAACTTAAAACGCAGGTGCAAAATACACTCAACGCTACGACCAAGCAATCGTAACTGCAACAATATCAGACTGCACGCTACAACCAAGGAGTAAAACACACTCAGCCCTACAACAGTGCAGTTTACAACCGTAAAAACAGTCTGTTCTGTACGAAACTCGCTTTGAATACCAGCAGTCGAGCCCATGCAGGTGTGCGCCTGGAATGCCGCATACCCATCACCCAGGGCACCTCTGGTTTGCCAGATACGAATAGCGAACACCCTGGTATGTCAGATGGAAGCAACAGGGGAGTAAAATTCACTCAACCCTGGAACAGCGCAGCTCACAACTGCAAAAGCAGTTTGCGGAAATGACTCTTCGAATACGAGAGCAGTCGAGTACATACATATGGCGTACACCTTCGGGCTGGAAAGTACAAAAGTATCTTTATAGCTTTTTCTGTGATTTTACCTTGATCGCATGATCTGGAAAATGTCACGTCATGTTCAGTTTCACAGGGTGTGTCGCACACCACACCCGGAGTATGCGACCCTGCTATCATCACTTCGCCTTCACGTCGGCCCCTGCAGAATAGTTTGTTCGTCTATAACGACACTTGCAAGTTTCCTTTATAGTTTGAAGTGTAGGCTTTCAAAAGCATTTTGCAAGGGCAGTTAACATGCAGCAACGGGCGTTAGTTGAGTGAGTCCATTTTTAAATATAATGCTTGCTTCATCAGAATGGGAGAACTATGCCATGAGAGTAAATAGGCCTTTGTGAACTTCTTTTGATGGTGATTTTTTGCGATGATTTTACACGTACCCAGATGCATGAAAGAACTATAAAACTTTGATTTCAAGGTTTGGCAAACTGAATCAAGCGGAGATTTTTTTATACGGTATCGATGTCACGTGACACTGCGCATCTTCAGTCATAAAATCTTATTCAAATAGAATTCAAACTCTGAAGTGCTGATGGGTTCTAGTATATCAGATCAGAAGGTTAACTGGGATTGCTTTCTTTTTGTAGCCCATGTTTCGTCATAATAACTTTCTGCGACGTGAAACCACATTCCATGCAATCAGTCCCGTCGCCACGGGGGGGCTTTGGTGGGCTTAGCCCCCCAAATTGAAACATGAAACACTGTACATCAGTGGAGTTTTTGTCAATTTTTAGAATGTCAAGTCCCCCCGCACAAACGCAAAGTCCCCCCTATTGAAGACTTTCTGGCGACGGTTCTGTATGCAGTGCTCGCATCCACTAAAATGTCTTCTGTGACGTGACGTCACACAGCGTGAACAGGAAGCCACCTGTCTATAAAAGGCGCAGTGCAGCACAAACAATGAGAGTGAACCTGGTCGATCTCTTATCGTTTGTGCTGCCGAAGCCTCCCGAGCCCTGCATTCCGGGTTCGAGTCTCCACAAAGCAAACGTTACACTCCCTTCACAACAAGTCTTCCAACGTTTTCGAATACACAACATATTCATCAGAAATGCTTTGTACGAATGAATGCAATTTAAGTGAGAATCAGGAAAGAGTAAGAACTACATGAACTAACGAAAGCGGGCAAACAACACAATAGAAATGTGAAGCAATAACATGATCGATATTCGATGACGTAACGAAACAATGTTGACGTCATAAAAGGAGAATCATTTTTTTAAATGATTAACTTTATCAAAACTTGCACGAACACCACGGCATGAAGTAACTGACTACGTAACTGCTGATTACGTCATTGATTAATGGGCAGAATCTGCAGCGACATGCCGTCATACATCTGACGTACAACTTCCTGCACACGATCGGTGACGTATTCGTACGCATCGAACCATGAAAGCATCGCTTCGCGATCGGCAGGAAGTGACGAAAGCACCGTTCGCCGGAACGTGCGTAGAACGAGGTCGACGCATTCCAGGTCGTGTGACTCGACCGTCAGACGTTTCAGGAATCTGGAATGTGATGATTGTTTAATCACAAAGAAGTCGCAGCACTCCAAGTGAAAAGAAAAAACGGCCACGCCCCAATTTTAAATATTTCATTCACAAATTCCAATCCTGTTGTTCCCTGTAAGCGGTAAAAAGCATTTTTTTGCAGATTACGTGTGGGAGAGTCGGACAAAAATAATTTTGCCAGACGTTTATTCTTTGTGACATTACGTAACAGTGATTATTTGTGACATAACAGAAAAAGATTAGTGCAAATTAAACAACGACGCAAAGTGAACAACGTTGAACAGGCAGCTATTTGTGAATTATTGTGTTTCACAACATCATGTATATTTGCAAGATGGAAAGCACAGACTGCCCGTCATATAAACAATGGACATATATTTCCAGTATACAATGGTCCCAAACAGTAAACACGTAAGTTGCAAATGCATCCGGGAAGCGATCGGCGCCTCATTCAACAAAGAAGCCTCAAAACTGACGAAGCTGAAGACTTCAAAGCAAAACTATTGTGAAATTGTTAACCAGCGATACAAATAGATTACATTAGGAACGAACTTGCTGAGGATGAAGATATTATTGTGTAGATACAGAACCGTAAGTCGGGCCGGTTCGCGCTTACGTTTGTCGAATCTTTCGGGCCTGTATGCAAATTTGTTTCGAAACGACGAGCACGTTTGTCGCCAGTTGCTGAAGCAATCGAGTTGACTAAATCTTCAATAAAAAACTGATTAATTGCGAATTCTTTAGTCACGTTCACTTTGCTACACCACCAATGACCCGCGGCTGCACCTATCTCGACTCACAATGTGGTTTTCGGGCCCAAATGGGGCTTCAAAAGTGAATGTCGGGTTGGGACTTGTGATTTCGGGCCCGGGCTTCAAAACGACGCCCCTTGCAACTCTGTGCAGGTACATAGGCCGATGTATGCGGACACGACCGGATGTGACATCACATCGATGTGTACTCTCTTTTTAATTTCCAGCGAGTGTACATTCTGACAACAACTCACCCCCCCTTGTCGATACGAACAAAGTCTCACTTACGTCGCCACTTCTTCCACGTCACTCTCGAGGGGTGGTCGGTTCGAATACTCTGCGAACCACTGACGAATCGACTCGCGCGCTTCTTCTGTCGTTGTGGCTCCACCTAGTGACGGGGGGGACGCACTTGGGGGGGAGTCGTCGTCGCGATCGACAAGTTCTAGAAACGAATGACGCAACAAAGCTGGGTCAGGTTAAAACGTTCGTCAACGGTGGTGGGTAGGGGTGGGGACGAAGCATCAGGAAGAACGAGTGTCTTTACGAAGGTGACAAACAAATGAATCTTGAACAAGATTTTAGGTCTGACAACCCGTAGTATTGCGTGAAAGCGATTTTCAATTAAAAATTGCTGATTAATTGAAACTCTTCATCTGTTGAGACGAGTTAATTTGAACAAAGATATGTGGAAGTTTGAATCATCGCAAAAAGATGAAAGCAGAGCCCAGTTGCCTGATTCCTCGAAAGCATACAGAAACCTGGAGTTTATAGTTGTTGTAAACCGGTAGGATGATGATGATGATGATTAAAAAGCAATCTACACCACAAACATATATGTGATGTACTTTGCAGTTAACCCAAATATGAAACAAACGACTTAAGAAGTCGAAAAGAATTTCTCACAAAAATAGACTTCCACCCAATCAGTAAAAGGCAAACGCAGTTACTTCAAGAACATTGGAATCGAACTAAAGTTGCATCTTTCAAAAAATCGTATTGTCCAAAGTTACACCAGCGCCTCACCATCTACATCGATCTCCGGCATGACCTTTGCACTTTCGCTTGCGTCACTTTTGGACGATTGTGACGCAGCTTCCCCATCTGCACGAGTCCTCCCCACGACTTTGAACATTTCCGTTATTCTCCTGCCGACTGTGGCAGAGCCAGGATTCGAACCACAATCCTTTGTACCTCTTTTGCTTCGATTCGAATGCTTTGCTCCGGTCGCACCTTTGGGGCGTCCCCTTCCTTTTTTTCCGGATCTCAGCGTAGACTTCGACGTTTGACAAGCGCCTGACGTCACAGACGAATTGGATCTATTCGGAAATGACGTTGCAGACTCGACGTTACCGGAAGCGGAAACAGAAGCCTGGAGGGAGTTGATAATAAAAGATCAAAGGACTAGTGATTGCGCTAAATGCTGGATAGGCTTTCCCACTCGCATGGTCACATTTGTTAAATGAAAATCTGAGGTCGAATATGAAAACCGTCACGTGACCAAACTAAAACACGAGTTGCTGCTTGTGAATAAATTTACTCAACTTTTCATCATTTAAATTCAAGGAAGTTTACTGGGAATTTGAGTTTTTCTCAAGGAAGTTTCGCTCAAATTGGTGTTGAAACGGAGTTAATAAACAACAGAACAGCAAAAAGTGCTTCAAAGTGCGTGGGATTATGTTGGAAATGTAGTTCGATCAATGTTGAGTTGTTGCAATGAGTTGAGTTTCGCGGGGACGCAACGTTCTCTTCGCGGCAAAAATGCGATGGAAAAAAAATTACGTTTGGACATCGCAGCGCCATCTTCTGGGCATTGATGTTCAATTCCACTTCCCGCCTGATGTCGTCCGGGAGTGCATCCAAAAAACTTTTTTCGTAAGTTTTCTGCAAAATAAGATAAATTTTTATCGGCCACGTTCATATAAAAACTCGCTGAAATCGCAGCTAGCTTCGTACTTTAAGTTTTTGTCCAAACCTGACATTAAAAATATAACCAGGGGAGCATTCTAGCAGGACATCGGCTCAGAATTGATTTCGTGTCCAAGCTGCGATCTTAAACGTACCAACGTTTACGGTAGTATGACGTCAACACTTACGTTTTCACATTTCATTGTCGAGGGCGTCTTTGATGACGTGTCTGCGACAACTTCCGCTGAAAAAATAAAAAACGTTTATAGCGACATCAAGTGTTAACGTTTTATAGCGACATCAAGTGTCTGCTTCAAATCATTTGACCCCCAAACAAGACCCGTTTGGCCTTCACCAGCTCATTGGCAGTGTTGAACATGGTCCGGTTTCCGGATTCCGATCCACCCGAATTTTGCAATTCAGAACCGGATCCGGATCGGATTTCGAAAAAACTCTACCAGATCAGATATAGTTATCCAAACTGCGTTAATCACTGCAGTGAAATGTTTGATCAGGGTTTGCTTGGTTATATACAAGATCGGATAAAATATTTGGACAGGTTTACTGGATCAGAATCGGACCGGATTACACAATAAAAACAATGGGTTGGATTAGGATTCCATAAATCTCTGATCCGTGCAACACTACCCGTTGTGGTCTCATCTGCACACCATTTAATCTTGCCAGCTCTGTGGCTGCCACAGTAAAGTTTAAAACATAAAATAACACAAAAACAATCATGTGTTAAATACCATCACACACGACGACCGGGCAATCACTGAACCTTCTCGAAACAAGTCTTGGCCACAAATGACCCTCAAATGTCCAACACTTTTTGCTTTTAAGTTGCACAGCAGCAACAAGCATGTTCAGAACACACACGGATGTACAGAGATACAGCAAACTGCTACAAGCATAAGCGCGATATGTTTAAATGAAACGTTTTTTTTATTTCAAGACGCATGAGATTTTTAAGACTTGATTGCTTCCGAAATGACAGAGGTTTGGACGTGATCGTCATTTCCGGCCACGAGCTCAAACCTCGATCTTGTGAACCACAGCCCTCCCCCCTCATATCACACCAAGCCCGGGCAAGAGCCAAAGATTCACGCCATGTCTGAATATAAAAGCTGGTACGTCATAAAGCACTTCGTCATCAACACTGGTGACCTCACCTGAAGTTCTGCTGGAGATGACAGAGTTGCTGTCAATGCTTCGTTCTTCAACTGAAGATAATTCGTTGGTGGATCTGCCAAAGAGATGATGGTTGAAAGATTAATGCTGTGCATGAAGTCCAACACTTATAGTTGGTGAAGTTAACAACACGTCACCTTAACACAGCGCAACACACAACACGACTGACGAAGCCCCCCCCAGGCCTGAGGGGAGCGATCTAGAAAGTTCGCAACACTGTTGATGACGTGACGGCCAACTTGGTTCATTTCGACCGACAGGTTCACGCCGATCCTTACACTTTCTATTCATCTCCAACGCGTGTGAAAATAAAAACGGCGTAGTTAAAGCGAAACAAAGGAAGAGAAACGAAGCGCGCGAGAAGTCATTTGATGGAAAAGGCGGTTTGGAGGCAAAGTGACGTCAGCATACTTTGAAAACCTATAGATTCTACGCAGCATTTGTCAAATCGCGTCACACAATGGAGTCGACGCATTCATCGCCAAATAAAGAATCAACAACTGACGTCATCGGTTGAACTTGTGCTTTCATGAAGAAAACGAACATCCGGGGAACTACCTGGAGCCGATGAAACGGTCCAATGAGGTTTCGGGTTCCTCTTTTTGGGCCGACGTTAGATTGGTCATTTGAATGCCAACCCCACGAAGGTCAGGGGGATTCACCTGATGCGAAACAAGTAATTCATGTCTTACGTCATCAGAAAAACTTTGATGTGACAACAAACCAGAATGAATGACTAACAAATACTCATTAGGAAACGGGTTAAAGGTCAAATGTGGGTTTCACGGAACATTCTACAATCGTTTATTCTGGGATCTACAATGATACAAATAAGAACTTGAATGCAAAGATTTAAAATCTACAAAAAAACTGCATTATCTTCGAAGATGTTAAATCTTTATTTCATTATGGTCTTGTGGATATCCGACCGATCACTTTGATCCACGACTCGAGTTAACAACTCCAGCAAAGCTCGATGGGCGTCACGCATCAGTTGGTTTGGCCTCAAATAAACACGTCTAGTCTCAACGCGACACAATTCTATTTGCACAAATATTTGCATACAGGGTTCCCACACATTTACAAAAACCATTTTCAATACCTTTTGAAAAATAAATGAAAAACTTTAATACTGTCACTATCTTCATTTTTCCAAAATTTTATTCATAGAACACAACGCAAAAACCATCCGCAAAACTGTCATCAGCGCTAAAGAGCAAAATTTGAATGAACAAATGGATGGATTTGGGATTTCCACACTTTTTCAATGCTTTAGGAACATTTTGGCCAAATTCAATACTTTTTCAAGGTCTTGAAAAGCGATTTCACAATTCAATAGTTTTTCAATACCGCGCGAGAATCCTGAAAAATCGATTCCGTCAATTTACAACACAAACCATGAAATGAAAATTGAAGGAAGCGGCCATATTAAAAAAACTACCTTCAATGACGTCATCAAACTCGAACCTTCGCGCGCTATGACGTCACAATCGGCGGTGCTGCTATCCAACGTCTTGCTCCGGGTAAGGGTCTGACAAACCCCGTGCCCCCCAAACTTGGTGGATTCCACAGGGGCGTCTGCTCGCCGGACCATGACCTTCAACGTGATCTTCTTCCCGGTCACGTGAGCTTTAGTTAATCTCTTGCTGACCTATCAGAGTCATCCACGTCAATCAGAACAGCTACGCAACAGTGGTCACGTGAACTTTACAACTGCTTTCTTTTCTAACACAACATCACGAACAAACAAATATGGCGGCGCATGATGCGACAATAAGCTCATGTGTTTTGGCAGTCACGCTTGAACAACTTTCAGACATTGCACTTGCAATAACAAATCAGGTAAACAATCAAAAAATCCAAGCGGCATTGTAAGTAGGTTTCCTTCTCAGACAGAAGTCTTCAAACTTTTTTGGCAGATGGCCACATAAGCTAATACACAACAGTTCGAGGACCGGACATCTTACGTAATATGATTGCTTCGGGATATGTTACATTTTACCAAATCAACAAATGTTTCGAGAATATAATTATTTTTTCATTATTGACAATGGCTTCGCGGGCCAGATTTGGCCCGTCGGCCGTACTTTGGAGACCCCTGTTCTGAGACAAAGAAAGCAAAATATGAGACAACCTGGCTGCTGGGAATTTATCAAAAACACGGCAACAGCGTTACGTTAGGTTTGAACACGTGGTGCGATGATCCTTGGCAGGACAGAAACCTGCAGTTTCTGGCATGGAACGAACTTTGTGCCAAGAAAGCGGCGTGAACCGCAAGTAATGTTGAAAAGAAACACACAGTGCCTGGCAGTTAAATGTCGGATGTTAAATACCTCTTCAGCAAGATTTGATAGAAAGGTTGATGTCTCTTCCCTCGTCGCCAACCTTATGCCGTAATTCACATCGGCTGAAACAGACTTGCGTTCTTTAGACTGGCAGACCTGAAACAAACAGTGTGAAAATTTTTAGAAACAGAGACAACCATCAGGCACTTGTCTTATCGAGGCCGAAAATCAGTGCTCTTTAACTTTTGCTGCAATTCGCCAACAAGGTTAGTTTCATTGCCGCTTGCTCAAGCAACTGCATTGCATCGAACGAAGGTGAAAGACACAACTTGTCTGCTTTCTGCACAAAGTACTCGAACCCACCTCACGCTTGTCAAGACCGCGACACAGGTCGAACAACTTCCTCCCAGTCTTGACCCCGAACTCCCGCCGCAAAGTGTCCAGTGAAATATTCTGCAGGTCGCCGCACGTGGGCGCACCGAGCTCGGTGAGTCGATTCGCTGCAAGTGAGAAGAGGAGACTGTGAGAAGCAGATCTGATGAATGTGAGCGGTAGGAGACACTTTTACTTCAGGAGCATTGCATAGAAAGCTAGGAGGATGCTGGTTAAACATCGAATCGCACATGGTTGAAGTCTTAAATTTCAGAATAATACTTTTCTAATATTTACCATTGTCAATGAGTAGAAAAAGTAAAGTTTTCAAAAATAAGTCAATCGGTAATTCACGCCACGATAAGATGCAGGAGTGCTTAACTGATCACGTGACCAAAATGCAACAGAGTGTGACGACAGACTCCACAACACGTGTAAACAAGAAAGACTCAGGCGAGTAATAATAGTGTTACGACAACAAACGAGCATTGTACACGTCACTCGCCTGTTGCGTAACCAACACCAGGCAGGTCCTTCACCGACTTGTCACGGATGAATGACCGCACTTGCTCCAAGGTCACTTCGAACTGGCCGTTCGGTTTGGCCCGTTTGGTGGCCATCCGCGCGATGGCGATGTTGGGCCCAACGCCTGAATGGATGTTGCAAGTTGTTCACCACATCTTGTCGGGTAACAACACAGAGTTACATTAACCTCGACCTCTGGATTTATTCTTCTTGTCACAGACCGAAATTTTTCAGTCAAAAAAAAAATATATATATACAGACTAGTGAATACTGTTACGGTGAGTTTTAGTACAGATATGAGACAAATGACCGAAACGTCTCAGCGAAATAAAAAACAGCTTGAGCTTACCTCAAACTTTGCAACGTGTTATTTGCAGCCAATCAAAACACATGGATCTTTTTCCGTTAAACATTAAATCCAAGCGCTTTTTTGGGGATTGATTAAATATGAAGTGTTTTAATCTTCCTGCTCTACATCAAACTTTCACGTTAACACATTTTTCTTACTTTTCAACCAACCAAAATTTTTAAGAATTGGAGCAGTTTCAGTCTCAAACTCAAACTGCTCCAAGAGCCAAATGAGGTCTTATAAAGTAATCCGGGGCCGCATTATGACGCTGACGCAACAATGGCGGTACCTGAACCACACCAGAAAGAGCTTGCGAAAGATATCACGAGTTATAGACAAATCATTTCTAACCGTCTCTACGTTCGTTTGAAAGGAANTTGTTCACTTGCTGGCCGAACACTTTTAAACACCGGTGAGTAAACTTGGTAACCCCCAAGTGTTGAATATTTGAAAATTCNCCTAAAGCATCGCGGGGCGAACAAAATGTCCTCGCGGGCCACATGCGGCCTGCGTGTTTGAGACCCCGCGTTAGACCCTGAGGAGCACAGGCACGAACCAGCCAATCACGCGGCAACCTCAACGCATTGCTCCTCTCACCGGCTGAAGCGTCACATCCGGTTGCTTCCTTGATCTTGCTGCGAATGTAGCCTGCGATGGTCATGGGTTCGATTCCCGTCTCAGCCACTAAATCTGTCACGTCCAGCAGCGCTTCGTCACAGCTGACCGCCTCAAAGTCACGCGTGTATGACGTCAGAATGGAGTAAAGCTTGCGTGACGCTTCCCGATACGCATCAAAGTCATAAGGGATTGCTCTGATGGTGCAAAAGCAATTTGTAAGAGATAACTTTTAAGAAATAACACATTTGCATGACGTATGCTTCTCCGATTGTGACATCACAGACAAAAAGCTGTAACGAAAAATAAAACATTCTCAAATTTATTACACACATGGCACTGCTTTGCACCGAACTACGTTTGCGAAAGAAAAACATTGAAAAATAAAGACAATATATTACAATCCATTCTTCAAAAGTTCTAGAAGTTTCGGGGTCGGACTCATACACGAACTAAGGCCCTACTAACGGCACAGCAGTCGACAAAATAGAAGCAGTTCCGTTAAACGTTCGAAAACTTGCTGCAAAGTGCAGCTAATTGTGATGAAACAAACAGTTCGGTGCGGTGCAATGTGCTCCACACCTCATCTTACTCATTATTATTACTAAATTTCAAAGACCGCTATGGAATCCAAGTAATTTAGAAGCGATGCAGGAACTTACACCAGTTCCGGACACAGCTCCTTCGCTTTGCCGTAAAACATTCCATTCTTTAAACCACGTGACCGCGCTTCGTAATTACATGACGCAATTTCCGAGAACGAGGGCACGACGTCATCTTCTTTGCGTTCTTCCGGTGGAAGTTGCGCACTTGAAAGAGTAAAATTGTTTCATTGCAAGCAGGAGTGGAGTGGATACACGACAACTCCATAGTTAATGTTTCAGCTCATCACGTTTGCGTTTTGAAATGGTCGATTAAATATATCAGAGATAATCCAACACTTACAAATGTATTCAGAGACTCGACCTGCGAACAATACAGTTAAGAAATTAAAGAGAATGTTGTTTTGACTAAACCTTGGAATATCTTCGTCGTCGTCATCTCCACCATCAACGTCATCACTGGCGTCATTGTTTCCTTTCAACCGAGATTTCTTGCGATAGTAGTTGATCTCATAGTTCACCTCAGTACCCGGCCTTTTTCTAGTCGTTGCCGACGTGGAGGAGGAATGGTGGGTGACAGCCACAGGCAGACCCACCAAGTGGGGCCGTTTCATCAAACCCACAGACACGAAGAAGCAATCCATATCCACATGCATCACGTATTTGGCGGTGGAAGAGGGGTGGGGGGCTACACACAAAAAGAAATGAAGTCATCCAGAAAACCGCCACTTCTTCCTGCAGATCTCAATGAACGGAAGGACAGAGGCGGAGGACAAAGAAAATATTGTTTTATTTTGAGTTCATTCACGCATGACAAGTATGTCATGGTACAAAAACCTTTCGTGAATTCGCAACATCGATGCGGAATTTTAGTTCTTCTTTTACGGCGCCTTTTTCTTTTAAAGTTCGATGCCACTCTACTGCACCGGTGAAGTTGATCGGCGAAACGTTTGCATTAAATGTGGTTTGCTTCATCTTCTGTGGCTGTTACATTGTTATCAATGCGATGGTGTTAATGACGACACAAAACGAAGACTTCGTTTGTTCCAACTTCAGCAAGCTCAACTACAATTATTCGATTTAGAAAATGCGCAATTACAACTGACTTACAATAACTTTGCCAAACTATGATTGTTTGTGCTTTTGACTTTGCAAGCCCAGCAGGCAAATGAACTAACCTTGACTCGTGGTTGTGAACTGTAGTAGTTCCTGCCTTCCAGAAAGTTCTACACCAGAATGTGACAGAGACCTGTTTGAAACAAAACAACATGAAAGCTGGAAGAAAACACAGGGTATCAAACGAAGTCAACCAGCCATAAATAAATATACTTCTTGACAGCACCTCGCAAGAAAGAGCAGTGTTTATGTCAGAAATAGTGAAAAATAAGCACAGGCAAAAAACCCAAACCTGACGTAATCGGCAAGTTCGGTTTTCCAGGTTGAGAGAAAGTGGAGGCGGGAATGGGAGTAGAAGTCAGACAAGAAGTTACTGCTCGTTGTAGCTGGAATCTTAGAGCTGCACACACAAAAAAACGGTTGAATTCAGTTTTTCACTGACTCACGGGCATTTTGGCCTGAACACAATCAACCAGGGCCTTGACATAAAATGAATACTGCCTTATGCAGCAACGTGCAACTGCATTTTACACGGGATTTACTTTGGTTTCGAAGCATCTCCTTGTTGCTGGATTTCAGGTTGTGGAAGCGAAGCGTCATTAACCCTGTCATGCAGCTCATTCGATTCGGTTTGTTGAGCACTGGACGTTGCTATGAAGGAAATCCCTGATTCGTCGACGGTTGTTGCTGCGCAGGAAGTTTTTTGTTACTTATTTGCCGAAACTGAAATTCTTGACTGAATGTTTTTTTTGTTTACAGACAAACAAAAACTGTCGCACATCCAGGTAAACATGTTCACGTGGGTTAGGTACAGGAATAAGACACTTGAAAACTTTCGCCGTACTGTGACAGATGCTTTTTTTGGTGAAGACTAGATTTTAATGAAAAGTACTCCTTGATATTATGAGCTGTTGTTTGAGTTGAGTTGGTTGTGTTGGACTAACACACAGCAAGGCCAAACAAATTGCTAAGATGCGATTTAGTAATTGAAGTTATGAGGCAAAACAAGCAAATTCTCAGCTAGAGCTGAAATAAACTTTGAAAAATTGACATTTTTTACTCCAAAACATGTTTGACCTAGTTTTGCATGACTGGGCCACTGTAGTACTCACACTTCGGCGACTTTCGGGTTATTGTTGTGCACACTGCGCTCACATAAATAATAATAGCTGCAAATTTAGCGCAGCGGTTCAACCGATACAAAGTTATGCTTTTTTCCACTAAGTAAGCACCAGGATTTATTTAGTTTGCTATATGCATGAGCACTGGCTGTGCTCTTACGAGCTAAAAGAAATCACACTGGCATCCTCTACAGATCTTCCACACGCAACGCGTTCAACAACTGACGTTATTTAAAAACTCACTAACTTGCACTCTCTGCGCAAAATCCAGATAATTTTTTCTGTCCTTTTCCGAGTCCAGCTGCAGCAACTATGTACGAATGGATTGGCAGGAGTTTACTTTCCTTGATGCTGTCAGTAATCCACTCAGGTCGAATCACTTTCTGATTTGAACGAAATCGCTTTAACTTCGATTTTGGAAGATTCGTAGCAATCACATAGGTGGTGTTTGACCTGTTAAAATTAAAATAATAAACTGACACACGTTGATTTAATTCTTCAGAGCTTTTTAATTTCTTTTTCTGGCCAATTCGCGTGTGTCAAGTGGGATGGCATTCTGGAAGGGCACCGAACGATTGTTGAGCAGGCGTGATCATCTCCATTCACAAGAAGGAAAACATGAAGGAATGCACTGAAGAATTGGTCGATTCAGATGATCATCCTCATACATTAGGGAGACAGGAGGGAATGCACCAACTACTGGGGCATTCCCTTCTTAGCCTTCACGAAAAAGTGTGTGCCAAGTGCCTTGAAAAAAGTTGCCATGAAATAACTGAACCTACGCTGGTAGATACCCAGCCCTATTTTTGGCTGTTGCACCACAGACTAATTCTTCATTCATGCAAATGCCAATGATATCAACATAAGCATTCAATGCGACTGGCAATTTGATTGAACAGTTTCAGAATGGTCATTGAGTGATATTTTAGAAGTTTCCAGGGGTATGCGGTTGCTCCTTTAACATGATATTTGTGAATATTGATGCCACTGTTTACCTAGATCGAATGATAGCACTGCAAATATTCATCTGACATCATCCTTGTGAGTTTGAGATATAAGTGACAACATGCCCTTGGTCAAGGACAGTTCTACACAGTCAAGTGAATTACGACATCTAGTGAAAGGTGTGCTTGCACAATTACACATCACTGTGTGCTTACCATAGTGCTGTTTGAATATTACTGTCCGACCAGGGCAGGCTCGTGATAAAATTGTATTTGTACTTTAATTATGAATTGATATAAGACTTACTGTTTAAAAATTCAGTTAGTAACTTTATTGGCGCAGATCCCTGTGAAAAAAAGAAATTCCATTTACTTTCAAAGGAGAGTTGGTTTAAATCATTAGCTTAACTGCAAAACATCATCCAGACTGACATAGTTTTTTTAGAAGTTTTCAAAAGATGTTAGTGGCATGACATCTAAACTCAGTTTAGTTTTTTCAAAATCTTTGACATAATTGCAAGTTATTTATTGAAAAGAACTGAATCTACCTAGTAGCAGTGTTTGTCAAACTAAAACAATCAAATTATATTGATAAACAAAGGTCAACAGAAATACTAGAGTAACATTTTAAGCAAGCTCAACGTACATGAGCTTGGATACTGCATAACAGCAAACATATCATAAACTTTATAGTTTTTGTAAAATTACAAAGATGTTTGCAGTACTTACATTGAATAATATAGATGAAATTTCCCACCATGTTCAACCATCAATTTTTTCAAATCATCTGATGATGGAATTGTATAACCAGTCACGTATATGGAGACTTTATCAAACAGTGATGAAATCTGTTGTCCATTTTTCTTGGCTTCAAATTGCTGATCAAGTTTTTGGATTTTTGCATTCATATAACCACCCAAACTGCCCCATCCATTGTCACCACAGATTCTGAATTGACCTCTACCACCCATGCTCACGCAGCACAACTACAAACAAGTGAGTATCATCTCACATACATCTCTAAACTTCCAAATACTAAAAAGTGACAAAACAAAAAACAACTTGCTGTTTCTACTGTTCTAGTTAAACACAAGAAAGTAAACATGACACCTTTGAACAATACACATTGATTCATTTTGTTTTCATGGTGGCAAACTTGTGTCATTACCTTACACTTCTTGTACCAAGTAAATACCAACTCATTGAACTCATGCTTTGTAGCATGATGCTACAAATCTTATGTACGATGATTCTTTATTTCTGTTATAGTGTTAGTGTGGCCATGGGCCATTCCGATTCCTGTTGCAGCTGTTAGCGCCAATGTCTTTTTCAGCATTAAAGGAGCATTTTTATTACTGTATAGCATAACAACATATTTTTCAAAGCTTTTAATACCCTTACATTTTAGATCAATGAGGTATTTTTATCATGTAAAAGAAAATATTCAGGAAATCACCATTTTTGGCTTATGTGTTAGAAATGATTTGCAGGCCAATTTGCACATCACTGTCAATATAGGGTCAATAGGCTGGGGCACCTTCTTGAATGTCAGCCTTCTTGGCTGTTGGGGCATCTTCTTAGCTATCATCCTTGCCAATTGAGGCGATTGGATATGCACTAAACAAACAAGAATTCATGGATGCCGTCTGTATGAGATATGGATGGAAGGTGAAAGGCATACCCAACCACTGTGCCTGCGGAGAAACAAACTCTGTGGATCACAGCCTTATATGTAAACTGGGTGGTTACACCTCAATGAGGCACAATTCAGTGAGAGACTCTGAGGCACAGAAAATGAGGGAGGTATGTAGAGACGTTCAGATCGAAACCACACTTCTGCCAATCAACGAAAATGATTTTAAGTCAATACAGCTAACAATGCAAGGTTGGATATTTCTGCGAGAGGACAGGGGAATAAATGTGAGAAAACATTCTTTGACATAAGGATCACACATCCTACCTCAGTCTTGTTCTGGGAAGTCCCTAGCAGAGATCTACCAACAACATGAAAAAGAGAAGGATAAATACAACCAAGGAGTGATTGAGAATTCTTCATTCAATCCCCTGGTCTTTATAACAAGTGGTGGGGTGGTGCCGTCAGCTTAAAAAAAGCTGAAAAATGCAGGAAGCCATATGCAGCTGTCATAACTTACATTAGAACAAACCTCAGATTTGTTCTTTTGTTGAGCACCCTTGCTGCAATACGAGGTTTTCGAGGCAAACGAAGCAAAGTTCACCTCCAGGATCTCACACACATTGACTTCATTTCAATTCCGAGGTCCACAATCATGTAAAGCTGAATTACGATGTCAATCTTCTTCTTTCATTTGAGCAAGTTCTTCTTTGATCCACTGCTTGGCTGTGCTAGATTTCAGGGCAGGTGTTGAGCAGCCATTTGTGTCAATGACATGATGCCAATGACATGTGTCAATGACATGATGTGTCAATGGCATAACAGTGTCAATGACATGATGGCGTCAATGACATGATGTCAATCATATTTCTGCAATAGGTAGAAAAATTTCATAAGTCATGACAAATATTATCTTTTCTAGAACAAATACTCTGCTCATTATTTAAACTTATTTTGTTTTTCATGTACCCAACACGTATTGGATTAATGTTTGCTGGTGAACTTACTGTAATCTGTCTATACCTTTGTCTTTTCAACCTCATTTAGTGACACCTACGACTACGTCTGGTGGGATATACATTCATTGGTGGTGAACATCCCACGATGGTCTGTGGGTAATTGTGTTACTTCTTCACGATTTCTGTGGATAAACAATGGTTTTTGTCCAGGCTACTTGCTTCCGCAATGAAATGTTGTGTTTTAATGCATCACTCTCTGCCTTGTATCCCCTATTGTTCTTTATTTCCTTCATCTATGTCCATGCTGCACCTCTTCATCTATACCAGGGGTTCCCAACCTTTCTCTTACCATGTATCCCTACAGTATTTTAACAGATAAGCATGTACCCCTTCAGCATTTCGACAGATGAACATGTACCCCTAAAATTTCTTATGACAAAATATTTCATCATGGTTATTGTTATTCATAGATATATTCAACAATAAGCATACAATGACTTTTGAAAATAATATCAACTGACATATGTATAAATATTTGGAAATAAATAATATGTAAATATATTTTTATCTCCTTTTGCTAACTTTAAATGTACCCCTTCAGATAGGCAAATGTATCCTTGGGGGTGCATGTACCCCAGGTTGGGAACCGCTGATCTATACATACCTCAACTCTTCGCCCATTGCTTGTCCACCCCCCTTACAAAAACAGTATCGGCAGCCTTCTATCTTGGCCACAAGGAAGCTAAACGGGAGCTTAAAGCCAAATACAACAACAAAACCCTACCCTTCTGCTCTGAGTCCAAATACCTCGGAGTAATGTTGGACAGGTCGCTCATGTATGGCTGACACCTTGAGTCACTTCGCAAGAAGCTGACATCACGCGTCACGCTCCTGAGGTGGCTTGCTGGCTCTGGCTGGGGTGCTGGAACAACAACTCTGCGAATAACCACCCTAGCCCTGGTCCATTCAACCGCAGAGTATTGCGTGCCTGTCTGGTGCCGCAGTGCGCATACCCGCCTCATTGACATTTTGCGAATTGTGACTGGATGCCTACGTCATACACCAGCAGAAAACCTTCCAATCCTCACAGGCATCCAACCTACTGAGCTTCGTCGCAATGGAGCCACACTGTCTCTAGCGCGTTGTGCAATTAAGCCAAGACATCTGCTCAACTCAGCACTCACCCATCCATTGAGTGCAAATGCATGGCGCCTCAAACAGAGACACCCATTTGTACCTGCCACACAACATCTCATCTGTTCATCTGACAACAACATACGTGCGGCACAGTGGGCGGATCGCCAATGAAATGCGGAGTGGGCAGACAATCCCACCAGCCTCTGCATTTTCATCCCTGACACCGGCACCCACCTCCCTGGAATGAAAAGCCTGGGTCCGGCTTAACCGCCTCCACACCAGTGTTGAACGTTTCCGATTCCTGCTTGTATAAATGGGGTATGGCCTCTTCTGCGGCCTGTGAGTGTGGCGCAGAAGAACAAATTGTCGACCATTTTGTCCTCCAATGTCCAATCCATCGACATCCCCATGGACTGCATGGCCTGATGGTTCTGGATGATGAGACAACCGAATGGCTGCTCAACACTTGCCCCAAGATCTAGTGCGGCCAAGCAGTGGTTTGAACAACTAGCTCAAAGGAAGAAGATGGATCTGTGTTATATTGATGTATGTTGTGTTGATTCAACATTTGCGTTTTGGTAATATATTGTATTTACTTTTTTCTTATGTTTTTTGGGTTTGCCACTCGCATTGTTTTTTTTGTTACTTTTCACATGCATGGCCGTCTTCACCTACAGCTTTGTTACTCATTGTTTTTCTTACTGCCTTCATTGTTACCTTCGTTTTGCTGTTATGCACTGTTGTTTTTCAACACTTTTCAAACAGTGATAAACAGGACTGGTTGACCAAAAAAACAGTCAATAAGCTGCATTCTTGATTCTGCGCCTACATTCCAAGCAGACAAATTGATAGATCTTAGAGGCTTACTCTCAACAAATTGCAGTGAAAATAATAATATTGCTATATAGTGATTACGACATCCCGATCATATTCAGCTAACTGGTTTGCGAATGATTTTTAGCACCCCAACTTTCAAACAAGTGAATGCACTAAGTTGTTTTTTATGGTCATTTTTCGGTCATAGACCGAAATGTTTTGGAAATGACTGAAAAAAATTACATCATTTCAGTCAGAATGTTTGAAAATATAGGCGAAAAACACTTTTGTGGCAAGTTTTAATACAACTGTGAGATAAACGATCAAAATGTTTTAGTTACCAAAATGTCTCAGCTAAACTGACCGAAATGTAATGGAAATGGTTTGTTGTTCCATATGACTCAGCCAACAAGCAGAGCAAACTCACAGAGGATCACACTAATTGGAGGGCCGGCGGGCTGGAGGGCCGTGTTTCCAAATGAAAAATGTGAACTTTCGGCGGGCTGCACAGAAGATAGAAGGGCGGGCCGGCGGGCTGCAGAAAAGGGCGGGACAGGCTGCAGAAAAGGGCAGCTCTCCGGCCTTCCCTTTTCCGCTGTACAGCTTAATGTGCAGCTTGCCGGCCCGCCTTAATAATGTGCAACCCACTGGCCCGTCCTGTAGTGCAGTCTGCCGGCCCGGCTTGTGTGCAGCTCGCAAACCCGCGGAAAATTTATGTTTTTCATTCGGCAACACGTCCCTCTAGTCCGCCCGGCCCGCCGGCCCTCCGTTTAGTGTTATCCTCACAGAATAGAAACGTTATCAGAACGTTTGCATCTTTCCAGGGTACCAGTATTATAACCAGGTGGAAGCTTTGCACCATAATCAATAATCATTGACTAACATGATGATGGTAGTTTCGCACAAAACTAACATCAAGAACCGAATGCCTGAATCTGCAGTTCCTCTCACTGAGAGTGAGTGAGCAGAATTAGGCTACTGTCACAACAACACTTCATCAGTAGGGGAAAACTAACCTATTTCACGCTGGGCTAACTCTTCATTTGTTCATGCATTTGCTTTCCCAGTAACCCAATGCCCACCATCCAACATCTGTGTTATGCAAAGGCCAGTCTGGAAGAGGCTCTCACAAATGCAACTCCACAAATCCCAAAAAAGTACCAAAAATCCCTATTTTACATAAAATATCCCCAGTAAATCTACGGTGATGCAGCATTTTTTCAGGTACCCTGTAAAAGGCGGAGCTCCGTAAATAGCGGAGCTTGGTTGCGGAGGTTTGATGACGTAACCGGTGTCGCTAAAACCGATATTTTGCGTTGAGCAATGAGAAGTAGACGGTAGTAAAAATAAAGTTATTGCAAAAGATCATATTAAACTACGGTAAAAGAAGTCTATTCTGAAGTTTAATAATTTTTCCTTATCTGAGTTTCACAACGGTTCGGGTACAAAAAAGGTTTAAACAGTTGTGAAAGTATAAAATTTTTGAACATCGCAAACTTCCATACATCACATGTTTGCGTGAAGCGCATATTCAGTTGCAATGAGAAAACATTTTTCCTTTGCATTTGTTCC
>JGI24159J19872_10003184_pt1 | contig 20238 bp, 15 predicted proteins | sample Ectturendosymbi4_FD_19872 | JGI IMG/M metagenome (IMG submission 19872) | reverse complement strand
GGGGGGGGGGGTCGGCATGCGTAAGGGTGCCATCGAGTTTGTTCACGGGATATCGCGAGATATACTTTCAGCAGATCGTTTCCCAGACAGAAGAAGTGTTGCTCGGTTGTCAATAAAACGGGAGACGTTGTATCCAATCGCTTTAACTGCAACGGCGTTCAATCATTAACTAGCTTGCTGTTTGTCCAAGTACCTGATGCCTCCTCCGTTATCTGAAAGCTGGCAGTGGTTGTTTCCTAGATGTTTGTAGTCTTGACCTGTTTTATCAGGTTCGGAAAACAAGTATTCGGCTGCGACATGACCAGCGCGAAGTCGCAGTGGTCGTGGTTCTTGTTCTGAGTTGGAGTGTTTACAAAATATCCGCTTGATTGCGAAGCGCAACAGATCTGGCAGCGGTGCTTTTGTTGCGCGAGGCAAATCCATTTCAGGAGAGCTCCGACAATGTTTGGAAGTACGGACGGGTTTTTTTTTTATTAGGGATGACACAGAAGCAGTGCGGAAACGTGTGCGTTAGATCTCGGTTTGGTGTGAGAACGGATTCAGATCTCAAAGAATGCCTAAGCTTCCAGTAGGTCCCTTAAAGTTTGATGGCTACGGGCTGCAGTGAGCTGGTGTATATTTGTTGCGATGTTACTTCTCCTGCCACTTCGCTTCGCATTTATATCATATAGTAAAACAATGCATAAAATTTCTGTGCGTTTTTTAAAATACGGGATCAGATCAAGGTTTTTCGATAGCCGTTTGTTAAAAATTTGGGCTTTTTAGGGGTGTTTCCAACCTGCCGTCGAAACGCCTGGGAATCTTTGCCCATGACCGCATGAGCGACGTTTCTCCCAGTCATGGACAATAATTGCCGGTGTTGTGAGCAGTTGAAATGCAGTGTGAATTTTTCTTTTTCAGAAAAGTAAGCAAAACCACCTGCATGTTCTTGCTATCGAGTCTTAATTTCGAAACCGGTGGCGAGTTGCGAGTTTATTGCTTGCAGCGAAATTTACTGTTGCAATCTATCAAAGCTGCCTAGTTCGCCGCCATCTTGAGGACACGTACATGAGCTTTTATACTCCGAAAGATGCTGGCGTCCGCTGCATTTTTAGTTTAACTGACCGGTAGATGAACTCCCTCAAATGATGTGACAGTTCCTGGCGTTGCGCATACAGTGCGTGGTAGTGTGAAGGAGCGTAGCTTTGACTCGCAAATGTTACACCGATCATTGCTGTTATCAAGGAAGTTTCCACCCGTACTATGTGTCGGTTTCCCTGTATGTGCTTCGACGTTTCTCTGGCTCATGAAATGCGCCTTTATCCAGGATCCTCAGACGTTTTGGCTCAGATAGCCCTGCCATAACATGCAGTGTGCTTGATTATGTGCCACACATCCTGCGGACTGTCCGCAGTACCTGTAGGGTAGCGAATCCATACAACTTTAAACTCACTAGACCAGCCGTAGGTTCCAGAACTAACTTGGGCAGGAAAAGCTGTGTTGCAAGCAGAGAAACGATATGAAAGCCAGCTCAACCATCGCATCGGGCAAATCGAAAGGACGAAAGCAATGAATTGTTAACACTTGTGATTGACGAGCTGATTGCTGCTTTTTAAAAGTTGTTGTAACGACTGTTTTGCTGTGGTAATTTGCTTTGTGCTGCTGATTGGTACCACCATTCGCGCTTTATTCCTTAGCCGAGTGTTGTGTGTCTGAGATGGCCTATCGATGCATTAGTTGTTGCCAGATTTTGTGCAGGCTGTTGACTATAAAATATATTTTATCGACGGTCGACTGGAAAATTTTTCAACTTCTGCTAGTGAGAAACGGCCACACTTGAAAAAATTCACATTTAACGAGCATTTACCCCAGACCATATTTCCAACGGTTTTGTAAAGTACGACTACAATGCAGCACAATTCGGGGTGCACATCGCTAGCTGCTACGCACTTAACGTTTTGTTTCAATGCTATTTGTTTAAATCACCGACCGTTTTGTTTTAACTGTCCACGTTGCGAAACGCCCTGAAAAATTAGAAATTAATCTAAAAGCCTATTACCTATCGGTCCTTGAGATGCCGAACTCTCAAGGGATGCAAATTGTGTGCTGCGGAAATCGATTAAAAAATCCTTCGAAATGCAATTAATTTTGTTAAGCGCAAGGACCCAAGTTGAACTTGCCTGGCAAACATAGAGCACGGAATTTCTAAGGCTGATCAATCCGAAGTGTTTGTCGTTAATCTCATGAAGCTGTTGGTCAATGGTCTGGAAGCGCTGCGCTATTTATGTTTGCTGGAGATGAGTTGTGAAAATCAATCGTTAACTGTTTCATGGTAATGATGTTTTCATGCATCTTTTGTGATTCAAATCATGAAGTAACCTACTGTAAATGCAGCAAAGGAAAAACACCAACACACAGCCGAAATTAATTTCATGTTGATGAAAATATAAAAACATCAGAAACTCAAGGCTTAGCAAATTGATAATTGTGTCCTAACATGTAGGGTTGGCGAAAAACCATGAGGGTCAACTGCTCAGCCAGCCCTGATAGCAGGACGTTTTTATATTGTTTTCCAACTGAATAAGGCAGAGAGATTTCAAATTTTCAGGAATACCAGGCCAAATTTTGGGACCAATATGCTTTAAAGAAAGCTGACGTAGAGACGTTTTCATTCTAGGTAAATGGTATCTTTGCGGAGAAGCAAGCCTTGTTTGATGTTTGTGGACTGTTGCAATATCAGAAAAGCAGTTATCAAAGTGATTATGTAGTTCACCCATTAATCAAAAGAGTACATGAATTTGGCAATTGACAATTAAAATAAGTCTGGTATATTTCAAATTTTGTGCCTAAGAGTATAGTTGTTTTAGCTTTGTCATATCTAAGGGTTCTTGCAGCTTTGTTCTGCAGTCTGATTAGGAGTAGTTTTGTTGGCTCTTCCCCAGTTAAGTATTGAGAACTGGGTCTCACTGGACCCAAGCGCATTTGATCCCATTATTTCTTGTTCACTTAAGTGACTAAATTCGTTTTCGTCTCCCATTTAATGACTGGGATAAATCAAAAGATCTACATTCGCTCATGTTCTGATGTTTTATCGCTCCTGATCTCTTCATTGCGAGTCTTAATGTTGGGACGCTTTTGCAAGGTTGCTGCACGTACTGCGTCTTGGCCAACCTGGTATCTGTTACTGTTCTTGCATGTGTAGCGTTAACCCTTAGAATATTCCTTTTCTTTTGCAGGACAAGGTTGGTGTAACATGGTGGCTAGGATTAAGTTATAAAGGGATACAGCAGTACCAATTCTGTGACCGCTTCACTCCAGCTAAGGTAAGATATTCTGAAGATGTGCTGCTAATCTGGAATAGTATTTATGTCGTTCGTATTTGTAATTCAATACCTTTTTTTGTGCTGAAAAACAACATAAATTTATATACATACGCATTTTTTTCATAGTTGCACACCATTTTTCTGTCTTGAATCGTATTTCTAAGTCATCGTCATAGTTTTTTTCGTCCACTAGCGTTCACTCGGCAAGAACCAACAATTTCAAGCTGAACGTAAGGCGTCTAAGCTGCTTCAGTAAAAGTTGTCTTTTTCCGTGTGAAATCACCACACAATTATTAAGTCCTACGTCTATGAGGTCATTCGTAATTGCAGTTGTTTTTGTGTTTCGCTGACACACCTCTTGATCCGTTCGTACTCGCTTTGGGCCAAGGCGTGCTTTTTTGTTTTGCCGAACTCTGGCTAATTCGGGTTTGGTCACGTGAAGCGCCTCGTGTACTTGTGGCGTGAACTATCAGCAGCTGCGAAAAATTCTATAAAGTTTTCACGTATTTTGCGTCAGTCCCAGGCTTGCTCTCCGAACTCAGAGCGGTTTCCAGAATAAGTTTGAAAGCACCTGTACTTCACGGTAGACTGTATGTTAAAGAGCGTAAAGTGGGGCTACGTTGAAGTAACGCAAATCCGTGGAATGGAATTGGTGTCCGAGGTTAGCAATCGTTGTTGAGCGAATCTGTGAAAGCAGTTTTCTCAAAAGTGCTGAATTGAGGCTTGCATCGCAGCGCAACAAGTGACTGCTCGGACGCCTCTTATCATCAAAGTGGTGTCATCGTTGGTTAGTCAGTGCAGGCGCGTTTGCTTGATCGTTGCGCTCGGTCAGCCTCATAGCCTTGTTTCCTTTGCTCTGAATGATTTTGTGCAAATGCTGTCATCGGATTTTACTGGCTGCGAGAAGTAAAGTACGACTAAAGACATGAGTATGTTGTGGTCAAAGCTACAGTTGTGCTGAAACGATAGAAACAGATTGGCGGTGTCTTATGTCGCGAATGATTACAAAAATGTTCATTATCCTAGTTGTGACTTCAAAACAGAAAATCTAGCTAACGTTTTCTGCGTTGTTAGTATTTGCATATGACAATTCGTTGGGCCGAAACACGGTTTTACCCGGTGTTGTGGCACAGTGCAGCATATTGCCGGCAGTTTTCACCAACGCTGGCTCCATCATTCGTTTCCCTTTCGTCGGGAGTGGTTCACCGCTGCGAAAGTGTGCCATTGTGTTGGCGCACAGCCCGACGGCGGCAACAACCTGTTAAAATAAAAACATCGCTGTGAGGTTACGGTCGACTGATCATCGTGGTTAGGTGCGTCAGACCCTTCGAAGCGTATTTCGTTCTGCCATGGACTCGCCTGCGTCTGTTTGAGGGAGGCCTGCTGACGCGCGACCCCGCGTGCTTGATAATTTTAATCGGATTAACGTGTAAAGCAATCGGTCTTGGCGCGTTGTTTAGGGACAAACGCGTTTGGATTTATTGTTTCATCCTTTTTATGAACCTGTGCCATCGTGAGCTTGTTTTGAAGATCGCTGATCAGCAGTGCAGTCACTCGAAACGTTTGAAGGAATTCCTCGAAGAAAACGGTTCTGAAGTTCAATTAACTCCCGACGACAGATTAGAAAACACTCCTCAAAAGACCAATTCTTTAACATAAGGCCATCGAAAAACTTCGATCCGAACACATATTTGAAAAAACGCACAGATATGTCATGCATTGTGGTCAGGCACAGGCATCAACCGCTTCCTTGTCGCCGTTTTGCGCTTGACCAAAGCTTCGGCGCAGCACCAAAATCCGCTCGTCTGAAGTTCCTGTGGGCGGATATGTTTGATGAGTAAAGCATTAGTCTGTGCCGGCGATCTTCCAAGCTGATTTTTTGAAGTAGTTCGTGTCAGGACCGGTGGTTTCGTTACTGCTCAGTAAAAAATGTAAGTCATTCAGAGTTTTTTCATTGCTGCGCGTGGAAATTATGACTCTGTAGGTAGACTCCCAGCGGTAATTTCTCCTTTCGCTGGCTCTGTTACAGGACGTTCAATAACTGTTTAAACGTATCTGAGAAAAAAAGCACTAGCCTGCTCATAAATTGCTTCTTAGTATGATGTGCACCTTCCGTTTTCGAACTGACCTTTGTCCTTTTCTATCAACCTGAGTCGTCGCTTTCGTCTTTTCGATTTGCGAGATGCGATAGTTGAAATGAGCAGCTTGAGTCCAAGCCTGAGGTCTCAAACACGCGGGCCGCATGTGACCTGCGAGAGCATTTTGTGCGGCCCGCGATGTTTTTTTGGAAGCTTCAAATAATTATCATACAAGTTATTTATTCACGGGTGTTTAAAAGTGCGCGGATAGCTAGCGAGTCAAAAGTTCCTTTCAAGCGAACGTAAAGAGGGCTAGAGATAATTTCCCTACAGGTCATGATACCTTTAGCAGGAAATAAGATGTGAAAGCTTTTTCTGGCAAGGTTCAGGTACCGCCATTGTTGCGTCAGCATCATGATGCGGCCCTAGGGTAGTCATAATGCGGCTCTCAGGTTACTTCGTAAGTCCTCATTCGGCCCACGGAGCAACTTGAGTTTGAGACCCCTGGTCCAAGCGGTAGTGGTCAGGGGTGCAACCACAGGTTTCCCTCTGCATCGCCCCAACGACGCTCGTGATATGCAACGAATTGTAAAATGCGCGAAAAAGCGCGTGTTTGTGTTTTCATTTTGGCAGAACGCACGCGTGTCTCGTTGCTTCTGCCGGGCACCGACAGTTGTTGTGGCTATTTAGATATATTCAAAGTTCGCGTTCCGAAATGCTGAGGGATCACGCTCGGCAGTGGTGGCATTTACGAATTGGTGGCAGTGATCAATTGACCTGCGAGTTCTAAAATCCTGAAACATGGTAGAGAAAGGAATCATTGCACACGACAAAGCTTTTTTAATGTAATTTTCGGACAGACTCTTTCGCCGGTCCACATTTTACGATATTATCGCTGTCAGTCAGCGTGCGCATGTGTTCGGTTGGTTGGTTTGGAGGAATACAATTCAGCGAGTCGGTCACTGCTGCGACAGAGCTCAAAAAAAGTGCATGAATTTACCTCAAAAAGAAAAGACATGTTGTGGTCTTGTTCTGTGGAAAGATAACATGTGAAAGGTATTTATTAAATCCTGTCTACGTGGTGCGTTTCAAGTCAGTGCAGCCATGAGTGGTAGCCGTGGCACAACCACCAGCCACAGGGTTGATAAAAATCATGATTTTTTTTTAATCAAAAAACTCGGATTTTTTTTATTTAAATTAGATTTTTTGATTTTTATGATTTTTTTGATTTAATGTGTGGAGGGTGGCCACCTAACACTTGTAAATTTTAATTTTAAAGAGTTTGTTTTAAGATACTCGTACAAAAATACAAGCTTGCCAGTGTTTGTGGTGCAAAGTCTATTGTAAAATTGATTTGTAATGCAGCTTTCACTAGGTAAGCCTCTTCAAAACTAGAACTTACATGCATAAAATGGTAAAAACCTATAATACATGTGTTATTATAAACTTGAACCAAAAATATGTTCTGAAACTACTATTTCTACAGTCAACAGTCTACATATTTGCTGGAATTTAGATGTAACTTTTATTTTATGCCAGGTTCATAGCCATGGAGACATTCAGGGACAGTGTCCAAAGTTTTTTGTGCCTAGAAAGGTTTATTTTTTCCCTCAAAACCTGGCCACAGGCCTGCTTTATGCCAGCCTGCACTTCCAAACTTGTGGCATTCTGATTGAGTCTGCAAATGTTAGTGATTTCAGTCCACATAGCATTTTTGCAGTTCGTTGACATAGAATTTGTGACCTCGCAGTTGCTATGGTTGATAAAACTTTAATTGCTTTCATAACTTGTGTTGTCGTACAAGTCTGTCTTCTTTAATAATAAGTGAAACAGATTAGAATACCAAGTAGATGTGTCATACGAATCACAAAAAGCTTCAAAACTGCATATGATTTTTTACTTGATTTTTTAGATTTTATCACTGATTTAAATGAAATGATTTAAATCAATCAATCCTGACTAGAAATAGATGAACTTTCATTAAAACATTTTTACGCTGATGCAGTATCCCTTCATGCAAATAAGTTCATAACACCATTACTGGTGTACGAAATGAAATATTGGTTGAAATGCCAATACTGAAACGGCTAGTTTATTAATTTCATTGGCACTTACTGCATACATGCATAAAATGTTAAAAACCTGATAATAACATACCTGTTTCAGGAATTAAAAATATGTTCTATAACTATGCTTACATTCAACAGCCTTCATATTTGATGGAATTTGAATGCAACTTTGACTTTATACTAGTTTACACTTTCAAACTTGTGGCATTCTAACAGTTATGATTTCTGAATCCACATGTCATTTTTGCAGTAAAATGACAGAATCTGTGACGTCAGTTGCTATGATTGATAAAACTTCAAGTGGTTTGAACTTGTGTAGTCATAAGAAATCTTTGCCTTTTGCACTAATACTGTATAGGCTATATGTGAAAACCTATTAAAATGCTATTTAAATGTGTCATAGACATCACACAAAGCTTTGAAATGACATGATTTTTTAAATTTTTGTTTCTTGATTTAAATCATGATCTTTATTGCTTGATTTAAATCATGATTCAAATCACTGATTTAAATCATGATTTAAATCAGTCAACCCTGACCAGCCAAGATTGAACTCGTGTCACTGAATGATGAGTCAAATGGTCACAGCTGCTTAACTCACTGCTTCGTTCGGCCGCAAGTGTTTCAACTGCTAGTGACTTGTTGCGAAGATTTGACGAGTTGTGTATCAAACTGCAATCGAATTGCAGCTTTCAATAATGTAAAATAGCTGTCTGTTCTTTTCTGTCTTTGTTTTGTTGACCAGAATCTAGTTTCTTCACCTGTATCTAATTTCCGTTATGGCAGACGAAGTGTAACTTAACATTGATTTTGAATGTAAATCATGAATCTTTTATTGACGAAAATAGACAGCGCAGAAAGTGTTTGTATACTGCAAGTATTGACTCCACCAATGGAAGCTGATTCGGCGGGAGCTCTGCCGTAAACAAAGGTGGATACTCAAAGGCGTTGAGCAAAGGAGATAACAGTTTTTAGATCGATCAACTTGGGTTTTTGTAAGTCAGCAAGTGTTGCCGCTTAGTTTTTTTTGTGCTGTGAAGGCTTATGTCCTCAAAACTTGGCACTAACTCTCGTTGCTGTCAAGTTTGTCAATCTTGTTTGATGTGTTTTTGCAAACACACCGTGGGCTTTGCCTGCACTTTAGTGCGTTGGTCCATCAGCGTCGAAGCATCGGTTGCTGCTAAAACACCCGTTTGGTGTTTTCGAAAAACATTTTAATTATTTGCTGTGAATGTGATTTGTGGCGATGTTTGTGTGTCGATATAATCGTGCGTTTGGCTTCGGTGAGCGCGCTTTTGAAGGCGGTGTATGTGCGGGCGGTCACGGAGTCGTACGCTAAACAACTTTCCGGCCGGCTGGCAATCACTTAAAGCTGCAGTTCCAGGTCTTCGAACCACGAGAAAATGTCTGTTGTTGAGAAATGTGTCATTTTGCGAGAGAATTTAACGTTAACAGCAGGGGCGTACTGCTTGCGTGACTCAGTAGTGAACTGACGTATCAGGCAGAAGGCAAAAGAAAACTAGCGGGTGTTTGCACTGACAAAGCACATAGTGCTTCGCTCCACTGCGCTTATTCTCTAGACGCCCGAAATAGTCTGCGTGTACGGAAAAAGTTTGATTCTTGGTCCTTGATTCATGTTTGCGCGTACGTGAAATTTTGTGAGCACTTTCGTGCAGGTGCTCGAACTCACCCGTTCGTACCTGCTATCCCTCGTCCGTCCAGCTTTCTTTTTCACAGACTGCACTGGACACACACAATAGGTCGAGTTACTGCAACGCTCGTATTTTCCTTTTCCGGCCACTGCTGGCCGCGGCCAGATGCTAAGCGTCAGGTTGCAATGTTGCTGTTACTGAAGTGCACTCATATTGCTCGACGAATGCGTTTTGCGCCCACTGGACGGTGATGTTGTGATTCGGACATTGCTGCGCGCCGCGCATTGGTTTTCGCGTGCTTGTGCGAACCAAGCACGCAGCAGAAGTGAACAGGTGGTGCTGTTGCATGTAAACCACGCTCGTTTACCTCAGAGATGCACGATGTAGGCTGCCCAAAAAACTCAACATACGTTTCTTCAAAAGGCATTGCGACTTTTCTTGAATATATTTTGCTCTCGGGTGCATTTTTTTGTTTGCGTGCACTATTGCATATGTTTGTTTTTAGTCCGCTGCTTCAAATGTTTGCACGAGCAGATTAATTCCTGAAATAAGTAGCGTGAACCCCACGAATCTCAACCGCTTTCTTCTGCACGCTTGGCCATCATGGAGAAAAATCCTGCAAGCACGTCCTGCGGTATCTCGGCTGTTATAAAGCGAGGGTTGATCGCTATTTGATACATAGTCAATAGCTTCCACGAGGCAATGCACATCGTTCGCATTCTGTATTATTTCCGCTTTTCGTTCGTTCTGCTGCGATGAAAGGCATGTCTTCTGCTTAGTGTTACGCCGGTTTGGAAAGCCTGTTAGTCCTGTGTAACTTCCCTAAGCCTGAGGATTGAGTCGGTCATGTTGCTGAGAGGGTGTAGCAGTTGCGTCGCATTTGCACCGTGCAGTCCGACTAGGCGCTTTTGTTTCGACCCAACTGTTGCTACTCAGCATTCAGTTTTACTTTTCGTTTGGTAATGAACTTGTGAGTGTTAGTTTGAGTGTCCGATTTGGCGACCGTTATAATTCTCACCGGATCTACGTAGCAGGGCTGAACATGGACCTGAATGGTTGTTGACGTTAAGTCGAGGAAATCAGCCAGTAGCAAACGCTAAGTCCGATTGTTCTTGCGCATGAAATGATACGACGCGCGTTACGTCGTATGGTCTGCCTCGTGACGTCTTTATTTCTTGCGCAGACGTTTTACTGGTCCCAGTTAGAAAACCTTTACTTTCGCGAAAAGAAGTTTTCAATCGAAGTCAACGACCGACAAGTGCGAAAGTTCAGCGCTGGGTCAAAGGAACGATTGCTTGTGGATACTACCAGGAAGCCCTCTCCGAGTGAAATCAAAGTTCACGCTTGGTATGGCTCTGCAGGTCTCATCAAGTCAATTTGGATTATGTCAATTTCGCAGCATCATTACTACTTAGACAGAAAGCAAAGCAAGGTGAGTGCGTGTTTTCGGTGCAAGTTTACACGTGTTACGAGTGCGTTACGAAACATCATAGCCGCTATAAAAGTTTAAGAAAATTTCGTTTCACTGGAAAATGTGTAAAAGTTGACGATTTCCGCATTTTTTCGGCTCGTTGCTTTCACTGTACTTTTCATTTTAATGGGAAAAGAAGGTGTTTGATGCGGTGATCTGTTGTAGCCAATTCGAACAGACGCACACCGCGTGGTTTGCGACCTTTTTCCCACCTAGCTTGGTATGACGGGACGGGGGTTGTGCTTAAGTTATTTCCACCTCGTTATACTATGGAAGAATTCGTAAATTACGGTAGAATTACGGTAGAAAGTCAGCCACCTTAATTCCCTGAGCGAGGGAAAGTACAGTACTTGAACGGAAATTGTGAGTGGCTTGAACCACNGCTAATATGCAAAGGCCTGAAGTGAAATTTGAAGGTTAGGTATTTTTTCGTTGCGCATTTCGGAAAAAGCATTAGAGCAAGTCATGAGATAACCTGATCATATTTTCAATCTCACACAACTCTTTTTCCTAAGAGCCGCTTTATCTTTGCTGAAAAAAACAAGATCCTTTTATGCGAGAGACGGTTTTACCTTTCAGTCTTCTAATCAGGAAAAGACTTAAGCCGTTAAACAGCGCGACGTTCGTGGAACGATACAAGCGAAGTAGTTTTAATTACCACGAAGTGGAAGATATACGGGACAATGCCACTTATGTCAACGTGTGAAAAATCAGCAACTAAGTCCATATTGCTCCTTGAAATAAGAATCGCTGTGAGATAATTGCGAGATTGTACTTGCTTTACGGACCGTAATATTGGATCTAAGTTCAGCTCTGGAAATGACAAACTTGCAATGTAATACTTGACGTTTTTCTGTGAAATTAAAGCCGATCCTGCAATGTTTATCCTCTAGTGCAGCTGAGCTCCTGCTCCAAACCTAATCTTGGCGAGCAGTTGGTTCGACTGTGCCCACACCGAACTTATTAATGCTACAAAGCTATTGCAGCAGAACAGGGTATGCCAAAAATGATGAAACGCTGTTCTTGAAAGCCAGCTACATCAAACGAATTTGCGGTTTGAAAGCAGAAGGCATGCTGTTGTGGATTAGCTTAAATCTTCTTTCGCTGTCAAGGACAGTCTACTGCAAACGTTTTGAAATTCTTTTTTCTTGGTTGCCGTTGCTGTTGCACATGTTTTTCTCTACATTTTCATGCCTTGCTGCTTGGATTTCTTGTCCGGAAGGAACGGAATGCAGCTTGTTCTAAACATAAGCTTCGGTCGATTGTTATTGACATTTTCCTATTTCGAAGTGTTTGTTGTTACTTGATGGTGGCCTTCCGTGGGGGTTGGTGTGCGGGCGTAGGCGTAGCCAGGGGGAGGGCCAGGGGGAAATGCCCCCAAAATTATTAGCATATGTAGTCAATTTGTACTTTGAGAGGCGGTATCCCAAACAAAGTACTGTTACTCGCCTAAAATTAAGATTTTGCCCTCCCCAAAATTTTNGGCTGGCTGCGCCACTGTGTGCGGGAGGAAGTTGTGCTGGAAGTTCCGCTGATATTGGCTCTTTTTCATTGTCCAAGCATCAAACGCAACCTTTTTTTGTCCTGTTGAGCTTTGAATGCTTTTAATGAAGCCAACGGCCGAAACATAGCCGTTGCAGACATCTTTCAGACTTTTCGGTAACCGCCATTGCTATCCGCAGTGACGTAAAGGGCGAATGGCAGCCATCTCAGCCGTTCTTGTTTTTTGTCCTTCGCCGTTCTTGTTCTTTGTGAGGCTGCTCGGAGACTTGCGTTTTTCGTGTACCGAACGCGAACGTCTCGCCGGACGAGTTTGTTCATTAACTTCGCAAAAATCGCTTCCCGTTTCTTCCTGTGTGACATTGCGCGATCACTTAGCAGCTCTGATCACACTGTCAGGTGTGGATTGAATTTGAACGCTGAAAACGTTGTTACCCAAGCACCCCCTTTCAGTTACCTGACCTAGGCCAGCTATGTCCAACCGAAAAATTCCTTACTGAGTCAAAAATCATGTCACTACCTTAACGAGGGCCGCGCATTGAATGACTTACTTGACCTTAGAAAACCTAAAATTTAGTTGAAGCTACTGTACTGAAAGCGTTCGATTCCTAACTGCAATGGTAACGACTGTTTGGCACCTTTAACCACTCCGTAAGTGTGATGTAAGCAAGTTTGGTGCCAATGGAACAAGGGCAGAGATCAGAAAACTACAAATAAGTTTTGCACCAAAGTGTCAGTCGACACATGGAAATCTCTCGCTACGTAGTACAGACGTGATAAAGCGGCATTGGGGACCACTGCATCAAAAATGTCAAATTTAAGATTATCAAATAGGGACAGGTTATCCGTTTGTGCTTACACTACAACGAAAACCTAGACTAGGACACAAAAAACTTTGACTGGGCCACATGCGGCCCGTGGATTGGATACAGTTGACCTAAACTCACATTAACGTTTGTGCATACACGACAATAAACAAAGCTATCAGAAACGCGATGTCGATCAAGTCGATTATGTATATTTTGAGTAATCTTAGTTTGTCGCCGTCAATTCTCCGTCGCTGAATTATCGTACTACCACTGCATTTGCATCTGGAAAAGCTGACTTTCTTGCCCAAGGCAGGAAAGTTGTCATTTTGCTGGTCGCTGGGTGCTTTGTCTCTCAGAAACGCTTTCTTTCGCCAGACAACAAAAGCGTCGCTTTGATTGTCTTTGGCTGTTCTTCTTGATAGAGAGAAATCCGTTCTGGCTGAGTAAGTTAGCAGTGCAGTTGATCAGAACGTTACGCACCACGAAAATGAACATGACCTTCGCATTCGTTCTCTACCAGTCGTGTTTTCATCGTTTTGTAAGAATAGGGAGTGATCAGCGCGAAAACCGCATCTTAGCTTTCGGCAGCCCTCATGCCTTCTGTGACCTTTCAGAAGTGTCATGCAGGTTGGGACGGGCTACAAGACAAAAGGCAAAGTAAGCCTGAACGCAGTTAAGAACCTTTGCGCACTTGCCGTATGGAGACGGCATGCTATGTTTGATTTCGTGTGCCTTTTGAGTTAATAGCTTGCGTGCGCTAGCACAAAAACTAGCGCAGTAGTGTCTGAAGTCGCTAAAGTGCATGGAACATTTTGAAATCTTCTGCTTGTGACGTGATTCATGGTAGCGTGATGCAGGCAAACATACTGTTTCAAAATAGCAGTCATGAACGCTAGAGTGGTTAGTTAACCAACAGCGATACACGCGCTTTGCTACAGATAGTAGAGAGATTACATTTTAAAGGTCTTGCAAATGGCAGCTTGCTTAAACTCATCCATTAAAATGCGGCCGCTTGCGGTTGCACTGTGCTTATGAGTTTGGCACATAGTTGATGCGCCACTTTCTTCGTCTTCTGTAGTTTGCGTTTCTGTGCAATACGTTCACGAACCCAATTGGTTCCAACTTGCCGCTTTGCAAGTCGAGGTTAAAGATGCCAGTGATCGACGAAGCGTAACGACGAATGTTTTTGCTGAGATGTCCGCAGCATCGCTCGTGCCCAGCGTTTGCCAGATTGTCAAGTGGTGCAGTGTTTAATGAGTGGAGAGGCAGGTCGAGGGGTCATAATGTTCGGGTTAACCCTTTTTGACAGGTTAGAAAGAGAACAGGTCTAAAGTTCTGTTGATTTGATTTTCACTCCACACTTCGGCGAAGGCACTACCGGCTGTGACAATTGGTGCGTTCAAAAAACCATTCAACAATTTTCAGTGTAACGTGTGTGGTGTGCTTATCAGATCCGTAAGACCCAAAACAATAAATAAGACGACGAAAGGTGGCCCCACTACGCATTCCAAAATTTCATTCAGCTGGTGCAGATTATGTTTGTCTGGTGAACAAAATCCAAATGTGATTTGTACTGACGAAGCACAGTACACTAAAAGAGTACAAATAACCTGAAACGACTGATTGCGGCGTTCGTATTAGGCAGATAAAACCGACTCCTTGCGTTTTAAGAGCGATTATTATTAGCTATTGCGGGCTCCACATGCCGTCTACCCTCAGCCTCCTGCAGACCAATGCTTGCAAATTAGAAGTGAAGCGGTCTTCAGCGGTCGATTAATGCTGCACTGGCTGAGCTACGTCATACACAGCGTCCCCACGCAGGCCAACATCGTTCAAGTTTGTACCCATTGACACATAGAGCTGTGTTTTTGAAACAAGCACAATTCCTGACATTGGCGCGTTGCAGTGCGTAATACATGCAAAGCCATGATCGCAGTGGCTCTATTTTTCAACACAAACACAATCTGAGCATGTATTAAATCACTTATTTGTATAATTCATATATCTCGCTTTGTTTCTATGGAATGCGGATCAACGTTTGCGAACAAGCGTGATTTGTAAAGCTGCTGTGTTTTACCTTGTGGTGATATCATCAACGTTATTTGTGCAGCAATGCGTTTTTCATTTGCACCGAAGTTGCGAATTTATTTTTTCTTAATTCAACGGTGCTCTGAAACGTTGACCCCTTTTCTAAGCAAATGCAATGCCTACGTTGAAGCAGACCCGACAAGGCGACAAAATCGCCATTCTGGCAACTGCAGCTCACAGGCCTACCAGAACCGTCGACAGAATGTTTTCAATAGCGGGGTTTTGCATTTGTGCGGGGGGCTGGACATTCTAATAATTGACAAAACTCCCACTAATTTATAGTGTTTCATGATTCAATTTTGGGGATTGAAGCTTTGTTTGGGGGGACTAAGCCCACCAACCCCCCGAGGCAACGGTACTGAGTCCTACTATTTCATTTAGAATAAGTCTTTGGCTGTTTAAATGCTAATTTTTCAAGTGTCATGCCTACATCTCTTGGCGCCAAGCTGACCAGTGAAAGTTGGCGTCTAGCTTTCTTTCTTGAATTCATTTAAACTTCTATGCCACATTCTAAAGAGATTGAAAGGCTCCAGGTTTGCACCTTCTAAAGATGTAGTTCTGAAGCCAGCTACTCTCCTAGTTACATTTGCACCCTGACCTACGTTCTTGGCTGTAGGTTGCGTTTGGATAGGGACCGCACGTCTGCCGCTTGCCAGGTACTCCAACAGTTCCTGTTTTATAAATGACGATCGCTGCCCAGTCAAGTTTTGTCCGTCTCACTGAACAGGTTAAACTGAACAGCGCCAGCAACCTGACGAACTTGTGCAACGAATTGACGGTCAACAGTCAAAGCTTGATCACACAGATCAAGGAAACACCCGACATGACGCGAAAGCAAATAAAAGATGTCAGCGTTACTGTCAAGAAAGGTGAGCACGACGAGCGAGTGAGTCACTCGCGTACGTTGAATGGACTGTTAGACAGCCTGGCGTTTTATTGTGTTTGGTTTTGTCCGTGCATTGCCATCCTTAGAAGACAAAGTTGAGGACGGTGGCTAACAAAACCAGCCATTGAAAGCGGGTGGTAATCAGCGTGTGCAAATGAGTGGGAGTAGTATGTTTTCTCGAACTGCATGTAATCCGCTTCTGCGATATTTCTTCCCGATTCCCTAACGTGGAATTGTATATTCAGCGATCAGACGGTGTTTACCACCCACGTTCCTGCCACGGCATCGTTGCGACTGCAAGCGAGCTCTCACATGCACCAAATAATCCACTCTGGTGGCTTTCGCGAAATATTTGCAAATGCAGTAGTCCCCACTGATTAAAGCACGCGGTTTGTGAGCCCACCCGCTTATAAGTTGAAAATTGTCCGGAGAGGAACTACTCCATTTAATTCTGTAATTAAAAAAACGCTTTAGAAACCCCAAACCACTCTTAATGAGCCCAATTTTCGAACACAAATGCTTAAATTTGGGTGAAAAAGCGTCGCAACTCACACTTCCTTGTCTTGCTTTCGACGGTTTTATACTTCGTTAGGCTGCTGACCTGGTCCCTAGTTCAACTGTTTCGCCACATATCGTTTATTTGTGCCATAATCGATAGGCAAGGCGCCTGGTGATCTGTAGAATATATTTTTAAAATGGCGAGGAGACGTGCAGTCGAAATGTATATTGTTTCACCGTAATAAACAAAAAAGTTGCTCGTCACTTATAACTGTTGTGTACAGTGTTAGTAGATGTAGCAACGGTTGGCCATTCTCATTTATGCGCATGAGAGTAGCGAAAAGCAATCCCCCGGTTAATAAGCCCACCCGCTTGATGAGCCCAAAATCGTCCGGTCCCGAGACGGACTTAATAAGCGAGGTCTGCTGTACCAAGTTAACAAGACATCACTCAAAGTTGAATTCACGCCGCAGGCATCGAGATGCCGTTTTTGTGGGCTACATCCGGGCCACTTGGCGCGGTCTTCCGGCCCGTGATTGAATATTGTTTTTTTTTGTGCGTCGGTGTTTCTTGCTTCTGGTATGCTCCTCTCGGCTCCACAGTCAAGAATCAAGCTGCGGAAGGAGTTTTGCCAGCGATTACAAACTTAGTCTTCGCGCTTTTCGCATTTATTCTTGCGCAAGATCGACGGACCTGATGAAATATGTCGACAACTGTCGTGGACACACATGGTTTGCGCTTTGTGTAGCACACTGCACGCAGGTTTTGTGCGGAATCCGCCCTAATTCTTATACATGAGTATAAGAATTAGGGCGCATTTCGTATAATTCTTATACTGATATAAGAATTAGGGCAGGATTCCCACGCGGTATTGAAAACGCATTGAATTGTGAAATCGGTTTTCAAGACCTTGAAAAAGTATTGAGTTTGGCCAAAATGTACATAAAGCATTGAAAAAGTATAGAAATTCCAAATTTAGGCATTTGGTTATTCAAATTTTGTTCTTTAGCGCTGATGACAGTTTTACCGATTCTTTTTGCATTGTGTTGCATGAATAAAATTTTGGAAAAATGAAGATAGTCATGGTATTAAAGATTTTTCATTTAGTATTGAAAAGATGTTGAAAAAGTAAAAAAAGTGTTTTTTGAATATGTGTGGAAATGCTGCGTTTGTGTGTGTTGCGTTGGCCCGAAAACTGCTAGGAGCTGTGTATTTCAGCGCAATCCACCGCGCCCTGCTTTCAAGACCAGGTCACGCGAACACGCTTCTGTTGTGCGTAGGAAGCCAGGACGAAACTCCGGAGGTGAGGGCGGCGAAACAAGAAATGTCCGACGCGCTGAAGACGCGACGCACCGAACTGGAGGACCGGCTCTACGACAAAGTGCAAGAGCTGAAGAAGCTCTGCATGCAGGAAGCGGTACTGTTTACAGCCGCGGTCGCCCTACAATCGACAAGCTTGCGTCGCCGTTTGGCACACACGCATGAATTTTTGTGGTTTTCGACGACGATTTTAATACACTCGTAGTGGCACCCTCTCGCTATTTGGTCGCGCGCAAACGGATGACCCGCTGATTGTTTTGCGGTTGGCTCAGCGAGCAGCCCTGTCTGGAGAAAGGACGTGCTGCTGCCTGGATTCCTAAACAGTGTCGCAAGCTCGTCGCCATTGTCATGTGTTTGTGACGTCTAGGCAGACCTGTGACCTCGCGTGACCTCCCAAGATAATCTACTTAGAGGGCCTGACCGTTCCTCGACCATTGTGGGTAGTTTCGCAAGCTTGTAAGGATGTTTGTTTGCAGGTAGTTATCTACAGTTCATCGCCAGGGCACATTCATTTTCGACTGTGTCATTACCACCACACGCTCCTGAAAAGTAGTGCTGGGTGTTATTTACACTTCATTTGTTAGAATATGGCTAAAGGTGTTTCTTTACACCCTTCTTTCTGGAATGACAACTTCCTGGGAAGAAAACATGCCCATTTCTGCGCAAAAACGAATCGTTTCCAAGTTTCTTCGCCGAATTTTCCTGCTGTAAATTTAAACAGTTTTCTTCAACTGCAATTGTTTCTCGTTTAAAATCGCTGATATTTTGCGGTGATCCGCATTGGCCGTTCCTGGAATTGGTCGAATGAACTGCTCGTTGCGTAGGAAATAATTGGACACTTCCCTCCCGAGTACATCCGCTATATGGACCGCGACGAGAAGCGGCCGAAGGTGAAGAAACGTGTCGGCGCAGAGTTCAAGGTCAAGCTTCGCAACAAGTCCGGTGGGAAATCAATCTCGGTGAGATTGATTGATTGATCGTTCGCTGCTAATCTCAATACATATTTCTCACGTGACCGAATGGGATGACCTGTGGTGTTTTGTTGATCATCTTGAGTGAAATTGCGTGTGTGTGCTTAAGGTTTGTTGAATTACGCAGGGCATGTTATCGTTCACACAGGGATATATGGTTTATTCTGACTAATGGATGTTTTTCTTGCTAACTTCGGACATTTGGCCGTAGAATTTGCAGGATTTGGTGTTTGTAGAAACGAGGCCACCGAAGGATGGCGAGGACTTGACAGTACTTGGCAAAACCGCGTCTTGTGTTGCCCAGTCGTCCATTGCACAGTTTTACGCTGCGGCACACCGGGCCAGTGGCTCCTAACTTACCTCCCTCCGCGAACCCCAACCTTTGCGAGACACCCTGCGATTCCGAATTCGAATATGCTGCGATGCTTGCGTATCACAGTGCTTTGTGAAAGATCGAACTAAAGTAGCTTACGCTGGGAGTTTATGCTCTGAATTTCTTAATGCAAGCTCGTGAAACCGTTTCGTCGAGTTATCACAGAGGAAGAAAGAGTTGCCAAATCCAGATAAGGTAAAGATGACCAATCGCTTCTCAAAATATGTCAAATAGCTTCAAAAATATGGCAAAGAAGCCGAAACAAGCTAAATATTTTCGCTTTTGAATAAACCAGATGAGTAATAGCAAAATTGCAATGTTGCTGCAGAACCAAGTCTAGAACTATTGCATATAAATTAACCTATAATCGTTATATCCCAAAAGTAACTCTTAATTAAAGGTGAAATTCTCATCAACTCTTTGCAACTTTGATATCAAAGGACTTCTCCAGAAGGAAGCATATTCAGAACAACATAAGCTACCATTTCCTTTATTAGAAAATGCTTTACAGAAAATACATTTAAATGTCTGAAACAACGAAACACAAGTTATGAAAATGCTAACATTCACTGCAGCGTGGTCCAGGATCACTTTCAATCGGTAAGACAAGCGTTTGATATGTTAGATATGCCATAATTCCATAAAATGACTATTACGAAATGCAAAGTCACAGAGCTCCCACAGAAAAAAAGCAGTATTGCGATGGTGAAATGGAGCAAATCGGCAAATATCCAGGCAAAACGTGCCAAATACCTTTAATAATTGTGCTAAACAAGTGAAAACAGGGCGAAAAAGTTGCGTACGTTTCAGAGCAAAGCAGCCAGGCTTTAGAAAATGTCCAACTACGTTTTTTCTGCCAACACCATTGTGAAAGGTCAAAAACACGCCAAACTATGACGTACATGCCATTGCCAAGCGGCGTTTTCTCATGCCAGACTACTGTTCAAAAGGTCAAATTTGTGGAATTCTGCGTTTCGAACATTGAAAATGCCAACCTGGCAACCCTAGAAAGCGGAAGTCTATGCCTGCATGCTACCACGTGCCTTTATCAGCAAAATGCTTTATAACCATAGGCGTACGAGGCGGGGAGGGGGGCGGCCGCCCCCCCGGGCTTGAAAAATTTCAGGGCAACCGCAAGTTCCTCAAAAATCCTGAATAATAAAATATATTTCAGTACAGTGAAAAATTCCAGGGCAACTCTGTTTTTCAGGGCAAGCGCAA
>JGI24159J19872_10003183_pt1 | contig 20240 bp, 14 predicted proteins | sample Ectturendosymbi4_FD_19872 | JGI IMG/M metagenome (IMG submission 19872) | reverse complement strand
TCGGACAGAAGCAGTAAACCATCTTTCGCGGTCTCTGAAACTTGAAAAATGCTAAATATCATTTTATTGAAGCTAAAATTGATAAACTAACAGAATCCAGTCATACCGCACCAAACTCTGTTTCAACATCAACTTGGCTATGTGCAACATTTGACATGAAAAGGGTTTCACGCAAAACGTGGCCAACATCACTTTTATTTTTGGAACTTCTCCAAATGCAAAATCTGAAGAGAAAAAGTGGGGGACATGGGATATTATATCCCCCCCACCTGAAAAAGCGGGGGACACGTCCCCCACCAAATTGCGCCCATGATCTAACGTGAAAAACTCGTAACACAAAATGTGACAAACGTCATATTTGGTTTTGAAACCTCTCCAAATACAAACCCTAAGAGAAAAAAGTGGTGGGGACATGGCAGATTATGTCCCCCTTGTCTAAAATAGTGGGGGGACACGTCCCCCGTATCCCCCACCAAATTGCGCCCATGGTTGAATATAGCTGGCGGGCAGCAAAATCAATTGATTTTATTCTAAAATTGTACATTTATTTAACTATGAGGAAGAGCGTCTCCTCTCTTTACATTTTTAGACAAGATTTGGTATATTCGTTGTAAGAAAACTTGGCAACACTGCCCAAAACACAATGTTGTCCAATTATAGCCGGTAATGTTTAAATTCGCCTAATTCAGATCCTTCACCACCGCCAAGCAACCAGCATTGCCCGTGCAAATCAATGCAGTTGAAACTGAAAATGTGACATGCCAGTAGCTTATTTTGTTTTGCTAGTCACATTAAATCTGAACACAATTATTCAGGAAAAAAAACGCCAGATTAATGCACGTTTTATGTAAGATGCATTAAATGCAAGGGGCATCAAAGATTGACATGTTGAGACCCGGACGTTGTTTGTCCCTTCCTTACTGAAATTTCTGCTTATGCACTTACATGCCCTGGGTTAAATAGATATACGCACTGTAGCCGCTTTTTTTAAATTTCCAACCCGCAGAATTTTTGTGTGACAAGCTTGCTAAACGTAAAAACAACAAGTTTCCACAGCTTGCGAACTTTGCATTTCAGTGCAGCTACAGGAATACTGGTTTGGCGAAATATATATACTGTAGGCTACGTAGGCTACAGCCTACTTTATTTTAATTACCAACCTCTTGTAAGATTTCTGTGACAAATTTGGTAAGCTTCAAAGCGACGAGACACCACAGATTGCGAACTCCGCATTTCAGTCGAGCAATGCTGGTTTGGTAAAATATACTTATACGTATACTGCAGTGCAGCTTACATTATTTGATGTCACTAACCTCTCATACAATTTTTGTGATAAATTTGCTGAACGCATCTCGTTGTTTTGAATTTTTGTGATAAATTTGCTAAACTTCAAAACGACGAGATTCCACAGATTGCAAACTTCGCATTTTAAAAAAAGAATGCTAGTTTGGTGAAATATATGTAAGTACTCTAGCCAATGTTGTTTCAAATCCCTAACCCGTTGTATAAATTTTGTGATACGTTTGCTGAAGTTCAAAATGACGTTCGCATTTCAGAGTAGGTGTGCTGTTAGGTGAAATATATGTACATACCGTACCCTACGTTATATAAAACTCGTATCTGAGCTTTGCATTTCAGTGAACGAATGTTGGTAAGGTTCAATTGAATAAATTCAATTAAATTATTGACCTGCGTTAAATTCAATATAATTATCGACCTGCGTTCTGCAGAGTGTGTGTGTTCATACTATGGACTTCGTGTCTGCTCATAAACAAACAAATAAATAAATAAATAAAATGTGCCTCCCACTAGCGTACGGAGGGGGTATGCCACTGTGCCATGGCCACCCCCTCAGACCCTAAAAATAAAAAAAAATGTAAAAACAGTATTGTCTAAAACTTGCTTCCAGAATGCACAAAAATGCGTATTGTTAGGTGTAATTTTGCAAAATTTTCCTGGGGGCATGCCCCTGGACCCCACCTAGAATGGTTGTGCCTTCGGCACTTCCCCTAAAGTTGATTTGTGATGTCACACGATTGTGACAAAGCTTGCCCCCCCTAGGAAATTTTATGCGTCCACCACTGGTGCCTACTGCATCTTGTTGTATGCACACTGGTATACAGTCTTCATAACAACGAGAAAACACAGATTGCGGAATGATGGTATGGTGAAATGTGTGATCTGTAATGTGCTGCAGCTTACATTGCTCTAAATCCCCAACTCGTCGCGCAAGTCTACAGTCAAAAATCTATAGTGAAACAGGAAGATCACAATAAAACATCGCTGAGATCTCACAGATGTGCTAGCGACATGCAGATTCGCTCTGCTAGTCAAAAGTCTACAGTGGAACAGGAAGATCCAGTGTGGAAATTCTTTTGGGCGAATTCTCACTTCATTCATTCGAGCTTTGAATTTCAGTGATGATGCTGCAAAAGTTGTGTTTCCGACCTCACCGAGCGTTTACGACTGGTGTCTTGGCTTTGTAATAAAGATCTTGCTGAAAAGTGTTATGATTATAGGCTTTGTTAGACAGTGCTTTATGTATTTTCTGTTCAAACATGTTGCCTTGCCCGTTATACATCATACACTAATGCAATTCATTGGTATGTCATCCTCAAAGTGGAAGTGGAGAGCAGTTATGACAAAGGGCGGATACACAATAGTAATGGAAAAGGACATTTCTTTAGTTGAAGAACTAGAAGGACAGTGATTGATCAGATAATGTATATTGCAAGTTATGCCACACTAGAATTATACCAAGGCACAGTAGTCAGTAACTTGATGAATCATGAAAAAACCTAAAAACATAGGAAAGTTAAAGTTCCACCAGCAGGACAAACCTCATGAGGCAAGCCAAACAGGGTAAAAAAAGCCAAATTGTTAAAAACCTTGAAATTTCTGCCTTTTCCATATGTTATCATATTTTCTCCAAGGTGGTCAACAAAGCGAATAGCACTTCCTTTAAAGTGTTAAGACTTCAAGCAGCAAAAGTGATGCACTGACAGTGGATGAATTTCAGATTGCCATGAGCATAATCTGTCATAGCGCTATTCGCTTTGTTGACCACCTTGGAGAAAGCATGGTAACACATGGAAAAGGCAGAAATTTTATGGTTTTTAGCAATTTGGCTTTTTTTACCCCGTTTCCGTTTGGCTTTTTTTGGACATGGTTTGGCTTTTTTCTCAAAAGATGTCTGACAACCCTGTCTCTAGTTTGTGTGCCTGGAGGCGCTAGGAGGCAGTGAGCGGCTCGTGGTGAGAATAGTGGGAATGGTCACACATACACTAGGCGAGACCCCAAACATTGTTTTCTGCCCTTGTTACTTGTTTCTGTAATGAAATGTGTTAAAATGTATTGCTATCTGCCTCATAACCCTTATTGCTGCTTGCTTCCCTCACCTGTGTGCTTGCTTCACCTGCTCATCTGTACATGTATCAATCAACTCTTCACCCTTTCACCCCCCATCTGTGTTATGTTGATGTCTATTGTGTCTTTTTATTTTATTTTTGTTCTCTACTTTGTTACTATATGCCTGAAACTGCTATTCTGGCTTTATTTTGGTTGTTCGCTAACTCATTGCTGTCACCAAAGAAGTTTATTTGCATGCCCTCGTAGACTAGTTCAGCATCTAAAATAACTTAATGTGTATTTTTTCAACATGTGGTTTGGTATGGAGTATGGCCTAACATCAGAAACAGTTTGGATTTAGAAAAAGCAGAAATATGAGTTAAAATGTACCGATTTTGTAGAGCAGAATGAGATAACCTTTTCTCAAACTGTTTGGATTGTTCTTCTCATTTTTTCAGATCCTTAAATTTTGTTGCTGTTTGTTTGTCTTTGATTTGCGGTTAACTGTACACATGTGCTGCATATTTTTCTTTTTCTTCATTGTAGATTTTTCAAAGAAAAAGCGAAGAGTGGGTTTTTATGAATTTTATCGTTTTTTTAAAGTGCGATTGAAAAAAACAGGTGTACTTTTGGGTTGGGTCCAATTGCATCAACCCTGTCTGTTGAGGCACGGAGTACACAAGATGTGTTTCTATTATGGGAATTTAAGTTGTTGGGAAGGAAACTATTTAATAAATTTGGCTTTTTCATGTAAAGGGTTTGGCTTTTTTGGTCATTTTGACTTGAGTGCTTGGATTTTGTTAGCAATTGTGTTGGCTGTTTTCAGCCTTTTTTGAAAAAATAAATCTAGCAACCCTGCACGTACATGTCAGCAAGCATCAAATTGGGCAAACTGTATCTCATGACAAGGTGGTGGCGTCACCACCAAATTTGGTATGCGACTTTCACCATCATAATTATTTGGTGATGTCATCCAATGCGATCACCCTGGAAGATAGGGAGGGCGAATTGTACACTAACTAGTGAATAGACATAGACCTGTTTCTGCTATTAACATCTGGGATATAAAAGCATATAGGGACCCATTTCTTCTATTATTATCTGGGTTTTGGCTTGAGTTAATCATGTTACTTCAGGTTACATGGAAAAACTTTGAGTGTCTAGGGTCACAATGTTAATAGGGATTGAATATGAGCACTGCCAAAAGTTACTGAAATTTCTTTCCTTGGAAGACATACTATCATTGAAAAACACAATAACCAAGGGGCTCATTGCAACAGAAGATGTACAAGGTATTAAAAGTTTTTTTTCTGCAGCAGAATTTAATAATTGTATATAAGCAGATAACACCAGATGGAGGCCTGCGGGCTGGAGTATGGTGTTTCCAATTAAAAAAACATGAATTTTTGCAGGTCTGCAGAGTGGACTGTACAATAGGACGTGTTGCCGGGCTATACCAAAGGGAATCCTGATGAGCTATACAACAGGGCAGGTCGGGCTATTGCACAGTGCGATAAATATTTGAATCCACGTTTGAACTTATTTGCTTTGTCACATATGTTGCAATGAGCAATAGTTCTTGCAATACCCCAGCAACAATTTGCAGCCTATTCCCCTCTGTAATAAAATACAGTTAATGTTAACCATTTTCACCAAACTCCCAGATATTTATAGGAGTGAATTTATTTCTTGTAAGTCTTTGTCTGCTTCCGATTAAGAAGATATATAGTAATGGTGAAGGGGATGCTGACTGAGTTCTGTTGTATAGTTAGTCAGAATTGAACCATCTGATCCAAGATTTAAATTTGCTGAAGCAATCTGCTGAATTGCTGGTTCTAGGCTATAGGAGAAGCATGTTAAAATCACTGTAAGCACTTTATTCTATCATAACAGAGGGTGAAATGAGCAAGTACTTCCACTCTGATGACCAACATGTTTATTGCGCAGATGTTAAGGGTCTTTTTATAAATCAGGTATTGAAATATACTTTTGCAATAACTTTATGAATGAGTGACATACTGCAGTACCATGGAGCCTGTGTCTAACAAAAAATTTTCTTATGTGCTTCAAAGATTTTCAAAATTTTAATGAAGAACTTCCTTGGTTAATTTATATTTTGCTTGTATCAATAGTTATTAGTTCAGTTTACTGGGGTTAACTACTGAATATGGATGGTGGCCATTGCATAATCTGAAAAAAGGATGGATAAAGAATCTATGTAAGCAAAGCAAGCTTCCAACTGTTTAGTAGAAGAAATTAACATCTCCAGTAAAGGTTATTTAAGGTGGTCTTGTGGCCAAGACTGAAATTGAACGCCTTATGTCAAGTCATGTTTGCACTGCAAATGGGCAACAAATAATGCATTTCAAATGACATTGCTTAAATCAGGGGTTCCCAACCTGTGGTACACGTACCACTAGTAGTATGCGAAGGTCTTGCATGCGGTACGCGAGTAACTTCCATTTTTTCACAAAAACTTGCATTCACAGCTTTCTAGTTTACGTATCGGGTTTTGTTTCTAAATAAATAAATTTTCCTGTAGCCTGCTCTTTCTATTGTTTTGTAACATTACGATCTTCAAAGTACGGGTCATGTCAACAGAAAGAGCGTAGTTGCTTTGAAAAGTAATACAACGCTATGGGAGTTAACTAGGTCAAATAATTGCTCATAAGCGCTACTTCTCTCACAGCTTCATGTATCTCATTTACTCCTTACAGCTTAAGCTACCAATAGCTGATTGATCAACGCTATTCGTCAGATACAAGCTAAATCAAAAAATTGATATCGACTAGGTGCGTCTGAACATAACTTTCAGTATCCTGTTAGCAAATTTACGGCACGCATTGACGAATTGGTGGAAGATAAACAACAAAAATCTCAATAAATTTAGTTGTGGTCTTTTATTGTTATGTTAATGTATATTATTCTTCTGAATAAAATAAGATTCGATCAAATTAGTTGTTCTGAAGAAGTGGTACGTGTTGACAATACGGGGTGCTCAAGTGGTACGAGATGGTAAAAAAGGTTGGAAATCCCTGGCTTAAACGAACAGCACAGGTTGGGTGAAAGATGGCCAAAGCAGTCACAGAATCAAGCCCAGCCTATATTTTATGACTGCCAAATTTCAATAGTACAGGTGAGCCATAAAACCTGAGTTCAAAAACAGAAAAGGCTTTCAGTTTAAGATAAATCATTCAAAAACATTTTGCAAACCACATATACATCTCACATAAGAGTCAATACCCAACAGGCAGTTGTGATTTCACTTTGAGAAAACAACACTTGTAACAATAAAGATTTAATCCAGAAGTGCACAACCTTTTCACTATTGCCAGATGCATTACGGTTACTTTTATGAATTATGGCCACCAGTGAGTTCCAAGACATTTTTATTTTTTTGTGTGACATCCATTCTGCTTCTGCACAATGAGTCAAGCCTGCTGTCACACATCTAGTCTGTTTGACCATCATTCTGCTAAGTATACTCATACAGTAGATGAAGAGTTTTTGTTAAGGCATGGCAATCATAACTTCTATCTTAAATTACATGTGCACAGCCAAAAATTTTTATCAAAGGCTGCATGCAGCTGTACAACAGCAGGTTGTGTACCCCTGATTTAATCTTATTAGAAATACAATCCCATGCAACAGGTCCTACATATTGCAACATTTATGCCATAATCAGTTCATTTTTCAAAAGTGCTTGCTTAAAACCTTTTGGACAATTACGTCAATGTGGCAGCAAAAAATGTATCCAGTTGTATGCTACTTTCAAAGATCTGGATGAAAGATAAAACTTGCCGTAGCGTCCAAAGCAAATGCAGAATCATTGTGTGCAGGAAAATATTACGGAAAATTTCGCATGTGCAAAAATGCGTAATTCCACAAGGGCTTGTGTTCCTTTCTGATGAAGGTCAATGAAAAGTTTGTAGTTATTTTATTAAAGTGTGATTTTGGCCATGTGTAATGCATTATGGGGCATAGGATTGCCAAGCACTGCTGTCATTTTCAAGCCATACATAGCATGCTTGACATGAATGCTTTTATTAACCATTTGGCGTTCTGAATTTTGACAACCTGCATTAATTGGATGACTCTGTGTGCTCCATTTTTTTTATTTCTAATGGAAAAGAGATTTTTTGCATGCAATTGGACAACATTCAGTGAAACATACTTCAGTTCGTATGAAGCTATCATTTACTGAGAGCCAACTGCATACACCAATTCAGTAGTGTAGCCAGCTCAAAATTTTGGGAGGGCCAAAATGTTTGATTTTAGGCGAGCAACAATATTTTGTTTGGAATGATGCCTCTCAAATCACAAAATGACTAGATATTCTAAACATTTGGGGGGCCATGGCTACACCTAGGGCCAGATGCACTTTGTAGCTCAGTGCTTATTCTTGGTTATGTTGGAACAATTGGAAAGAAAATGTGTGTGAAAATGGCGGTGACAATCAAAACTAATGCAAACTATAAGATAAACAATTGGGTTGCTAGAAAATGCTTGAAAATCTATAGACAGTTATTTACATTTTTACCTCTCTGGTTGTACCTATAAGGTTGAATCTTGATAATGAAAAGTGTTGATTCTCTCTTGCACCAACCAAGGCACCAATTTTTTTGCATAGAAGCAACTGATGTTATATTGGAATATTCACTGGATGCCAAAGAGTTGCTGGGAAGGCAGAAAATGAAATGGGAAGTCTTATTTCAATACTTACATGATGAGGTAATTTTACTTGTTATAATTGTAAACTTAACATCACTCATACTTTGACTTATGAAAAAGCGTTTGTGTTGGTCCCATGCACACTGTTTGTTGAAGTTTATGCACATGATAAGTAAGTCTTTACTCTCAACTTTACCTATGAATTGTTACCAAAGCTTCCCGTTTTGACACCCGTATTGTCAAATCAGCTGTTAACTGTGCCCATGAGCAAGGTTTGCAAACTCACAATTATCACAGCACGCAGAAGCTTCACTCTTTGGACTCATACACAAGAATAATCTTGTGCTAGAATTGTACTTTAAATGTGCGTCACCTAGGCTGTATAGTCGTTCAGTCACTGCTATGCACTGATGATGATAACAGGAGTTATCGAAACGTTTGCAATATGTCATTTGTATCATTTGCTTTGGCCGTGATATTCATTATAAGGCCCTTCTGCGGCTTGTGAATGTGGCGCAGAAGAACAGACCGTTGACCATGTTGTCCTTCATTGTTCAATCCATCGACCTTTCCATGGAGCACATGGTCTGCCGGTTCTGGACGACGAAACATTCGAATGGCTGCGCAACACCTGCCCTGAGATCTAGTGCGGCCCAGCAGTGCATTGAAAGAACTCGCTTAAAACGATGAAGAAATTGATGTCATTCTGGGAGTAAAACTTCAGATCTAAACCAGATTTATTGAGCAAAGGCAAAGCCATTACAATTTTATGGGGAGATAATACATGATTTTTTGCCAGGATTGTTCTCAGGTGGTTGCAGTGAGCAATTGCGTGCAGCTATTTATCGGTAATGCTGTTCGCTGATCAGGGAGCCATATTTTGGAACAAAAGTTCTTCTGACTGGAACGTTCTATTGAGAGTTTACATCCCAAATCAAAGCAAGTGCTGCTTGAAGCAAGATTTCAATGAAAATGTTGAGTTAATGTGCTTTTTTGTTTGCTCTGCTACGGCTCCTTCACTGTGCAACATGATTCTATTGGGGTTGTACTGTACATGTAGATTATGGAAATGGTTCAATCACTCATTGAGTTTTATTTTATTACTTCTCTCTCAGCATTTAGCAAAACAACTGCAAATCGGACGGTTGGTCATCTTTACGGCTGATTGATCTCCATGATTATTTCATAAAAAGTTTTTTTTGCGAGACTTATAGCGACAAGAGTCCCCTGCCTGCTTTAAAATGCCTTTAGTCATTGCATATTGTTCATGAAGTGGTAGGTCACGTGGCAATTTCCATGTCGCAATGATCTCTAACACGTAATTACAAAAGAGAGCCTATTGTGACGTTTGAAGTCAAAGAGTTACCTACGTTTTCGATTAAATGGTTCAACTTGCAAAACGTGCTCAATTTCAATAATACCAGACAGCTCGGGTGTGCAGGACGGGGCGACCGCTTCGGGCATCCCAAGGAGGGAAAAACATAATAATTGTATTCTATTGTGTAACGTCTTCACTCCAACACGCAACGCGCTAGACTTAAGCATGCATCGCAGTAACAAGAAACACAAATACATGAAAGAACAGAGGAAATATACTTGCGCGGCCGTAGTAGAAAATTATACGCTTGATGGCGCTAATACATTTACTTTGATGAAACACATGCATGAATGACGCCATCATGCACGATTATTATCATGTAGAGATGCGATAACTTCCAAATACACCCGATTTATAAAATGCATGGGGGCAGTGGGAGGCTGCGAAAGACCAGGGGTCATTTAGACTGCAGACCTCCCAAGGACGAAGCTGCTCATACTGTAAAGGAAACAGTTTATAGCAGCAAATACGGTGGAAGTTTTGCTCTGGGTATACAGTTTGGTCATATGGTTTATTGAAGCAAAATGTGTTGCAGGCAACGTTGTCACATTGAACATTTGCTGTTTTCACATATTTACAAATACTCTTAAAAGGTAGAAAGGAAATGAGTCAAAAGTTATAAACTAGTGCAGCACTGCAATGGTATCGCAGAATTTAAGAATGTTGAGAACAAGGCGTCCAAACATGTATTACGGAAAAGAATTATCAGCCGATGTCATGAATCATGCATGGGAACGGAAATACGATTGCAGATAGGTAGGCACATTATTCGCTTTTCGCTTGTTGACTAAAGGCATCTAAATCAGGCCTGCACGACTCAGAAAGCTCGAAGGACCAAATTATCAACATTAATTTACCGCGGGACGCAAAAGTCTATTTCATTTCGATGTAGAGATTTCGTTGTAGTATTGAAGAAATTCTGCAACGACAATTACTTATTCGAGGCCGAGCTTTTGCAACATTTTCTACAATTGAGAAAGCCCTCGCGAGCCGCAAGAAAAGCTTTCGCGGGCCTCATGCGGCCTTGTTCAGTAAAGTCACCTTTTCAATAAGGCCTGCAACAAGACTAAGCAAAATAATTGGAAAATTTTGAGACAGATTTCGCATTAGCTGTCACTAACCAGAGCAGAAACAATGAAAACCAGCCAGCAGTTGATCCACATTTTATGTATTTCACATTTAAATCTGCGTGAAAGACAAAAGAAATTCAAGGTTGTTGACAAAATTCGGACTGCTGCTCGTACAACCCATTCAAGAGCTTCGTAGATATCTTCCATGGTGAAGACAACTTCTTACGACGATGGCGTTTTAGCGGCTCCTAACTTGCGCTTAAAAGGAAATAAAAGCATATCTTATTTGATAGGGACAAGAAATTCGTCGTTTTCATAACAAAGCGAACTTAGCATTGTATGCAGGCATAGTTGTTAGCCAATGGCAATAAACCTGTTGCATAACGCGTAAAATCAGTTACTTAATTATCGAGTTTGTGCGAGTGTTATAACGTTGCATTCGCTTTCGTAAGGATAAATTTAAGTTAAATACTCTCTGCACTGTAGGAGGAGATGCTAGTGGTATTGTGGGATTTCTGTAATCACGGTGTCATCAACATTGCTAGGAAGATCGCTGGGAAAAACAGTTTCATCGTCAGCAACGTGATCAGCAGCATGATTCGATACGACATTGCGAGAAACACCATTGTCACAAGAAGCAACTTCTGATACTTCACTGTCGCTTGTTGCAGGTTGTTCAAGGACACATTTTCGTTCTGAATACCAGAGGACCGAGCAATGGCCCGCAAAGACACGGTCGCTTCTCTACCTGTAGGAAAACGGACTAAAGCATAATTGGGAGTAGCGTGATTAAGTTCAACCTCCTCCACTTCATCAGGATCGTATTTCGCTAAAGGTAGTACTTCTAAGTGCACAGAACCAGGCAAATTCAACAATGTCGGAACTGATCGCTAAATGAGGAACGTCACTAAAATGTAAACATGCGCCTATGAGGAGTTTCGTTCGCAGCGTTGCAAAGCAAGGAACGAATCGAATGAAGAGCGTCTGGCCAGTGGCAACACCCTTCCCATTGTGAAACGTCTAAATTATGAGATTTCAATGCAAGTTTCACAACCGACCATATGACCCCGTTATAACGCTCGCACTGACCACCGCCTAGGGCGCTATAGATAGAGATTTTACTGCATGCAATGCCACAAATGTGCAAATACGAAGTAAGTTCATGCGACATAAATGCGGGGCCTCGTCGGAATGAAGGTAGGCAGGCAATCCAAATGTATCAAAAAATTGATTTAAACAGGAAATACGGTTATAGCATCAGTGTTAAAACAAGAAAATGTAAATGGAGAACGTGAATACTCGTCGGCGACAGTGAGCAAATATGATTTTTAGCCGACGATCACAACGGTCCTTTAATATCTACGCTTTGCTCTTGAGTTGAGCAGATGCCGTTTCATAGAAGCTGGGTTTAATTTCTGCGCACACGCGACACTGCTGAATTGCTTTACTGTTCTACGGACATCTTCCAGGGAGTAAGGTAAATTCTTTGAACGGACAAAAAGAAACAAGCGAGTGATGCCCGGATAACACAAAGATTCATGTATTCATTAAGAGTACTTTTGTGCATGCTGCCGCAAAAAGCTCTAGACAACGCATCTGGTGCACAGTTGTTTTCCGCAGAGCGATAAACGATGTCAACATCGAATCGGGCAAGTTCAATGCGCCATCGCAACATTGTTGCATTTAAAAATTTACCGTGATTTTTGGTATCGTGCACAAACGAAACAGATCTTGGATCAATTACAATTGCAAAGTGGCGTCCAGTGAGAAAATGCTCTCCCACTTCTGACGGCTTTGACAATAGCCAATGGTTCTTTTTCTACGCTGGCACGGCAAACTTCATTCTTGCTTAACACCGCGGAGAAGGAAGCTACTGGGCAATTTTGATGATTTAGCACTGTAGAAATTGCGTTTTCAGATGTGCCAGTTTCCAGGAGAAGCGGAAGTCATTTTTCCATTACTCCGAGCGAAGCTGCAGCAAGGTCTTCCTTCGACTTTTTAAAAGTTCGGGATGCCTCGTCGTTTCGTGGAAACTCTTTCGCGACGACCAGTAGTTTCACCTTTTCAGAATAAGCAGGCATTCACTGCGCGTAACACACAAACTTTTGGACTGGCATCTCCAGTACAGGCTTCACTCAGTCAGGTTGCAAAACTCTTTTAGAGATTCGATTCCCTAACAAAACGATAGTGTCTTTGCCAGACATGCGTTTGCCCTCGTTGAGAGTGAGCTGGCCGTTTTTAACAGCTTTCAGAATGGTTTTTAAGTTCTCTTCATGCTCTTGTGGAGTTTTTCCGCACACCGTACTATCGTCAAGATAAGCAAAAGTTCCTTTGCAGTTATAGGCGGAAATGATGTCATTGATCACACGCTGGAAGTAGAGAACAGCATGCGCACATTTTTTCCAGTTTTGATATTAGCAGAAATAGTTTTAAATGAAGAGTTTCGAAAACAGCTTCACATATTCAGAAAACACTTGGAAATTGAGGGTATTTGCGCTATACCCCCGAAAAAGGCGTTGCGGTGTCGTCATTTGCCGATGCTGATTCTTCAAAACCCTGGCCCTTGTCAATGTTCGTAAATCGAGGAGACATGTCCAAGCAATTGATAATAATCCAACTGTCATAGATATACCTCATAAAATGTGCAACGATTTTTTTGTTTCAGCTGTTGGGTTTCATTGATATTGTTAAATTTAAAAAATTAGGCACTTTGATATCATCAACCACTTCATTCATGCTAAGTAGCCCACTGTTTATTTCTCACGATATCCAATGACGTAACTAGAGGTTTCAGCCAGGGGAAAAACTTAGCTGAAGGGGCCCTCTGGCCACTGTTGAGGCCCACTAGCCAACACTAAAAAAAAACTTGAGAAATTATGGTGAATCCGAATGTGCATGGATATGCTGAAACTCTAAATCGCCGGATAATCCTCCGATAAAGGCAAAAGAACAACGACCTACTGAAAACCAAAAGAATGCTAAAACCAAAATATAAGCTAAGTGGGGCCCGGTTTTACGTTTGGATTGCCAGGGAGGGGCGTTTCGCCCCTCTGCCCCCGAAAGTTACGCCACTGACGAGCCTATACCAACCCCATGTATTGCACTTCCACTTTTTTCGATCTTACATCTTGTTCACCGTAACGGCTGCGCACGAATCTATGTTTGTTTCAGGGTGTACGAGCTTCTCCAAAAAGTAATAAAGAAGCACTAGTACGAACGACATTAGCATATTGGAACCAGTTGAAAAATCAACCACCTTCTTCACCAACTGAGGTGCCTTAATTAAATTATAAGATAAGGTTATGGTTTTGATGCCAGAATTTGCTTGTTCTATTATTATTTGACTAAGCTTTAGATTTTCTCTGTCCATTTGAGGACAGTAAATGAAAGAGACCAATGTCAAATGCATTGATGCTGATTGCGACGTTGTACACTTTTTCATCAGCTCTTTTTGAACAACCTCAATTATTTTTCTGTTTTTGTACGCAACGGGAATTCTAACTCAAGGTTTCATTGTACTTGGCAGCTGGGCCAACCCTTGCTGGCATTGCAACCCTCACAATTTCAGTCACCCGAGAAATTTATGGATTCAAGCACAACCGATAGACTTGCCGGCGATTTCGTGAAGTTTTTCTATGGCGCGTTGAACGCCCCTGTTCTAATGCCCGGCGCTCCCTCCGACCTTGGTCCAGGTCACTTTTCGCCGGACTGCTCATTAACTATAACGCGGAATGACGCGAACACAAACCAAGTAACGATTGATGATTACTGTGGGAATGAGTCGGCTTTCCGAGAACTGCAAGCCATCGTACGTGATGATGACGTACTGCTTTGCTCGAAGTCGTTCACTGCTACCTGCAGCGAACCTGGTGTTGAAGTAGTTGTGCAAGGCGATGTATACACATCCCGGACAAACCTCGCCGTCGCATCCTTTGTACAAACTTTTCGTTTGGTATTCATTGCGGAAACAGATAGTTGGGTTATAAATTGTTGTGATGTAAAATTTTCCTCAACCTGACGTAGTAAATCATATTCCATATCTTTAAGCCTTACTGTTGAGCGCCTGGGGTACTACGAAGAGTTAACCAAAACATTACTATCTGGACATACGGATTTCCTCAGGGACCCGTCTGTGCTCGTGTGTAAGCATACATGTTTCTTTTTGTCTGAACACCCACTTTTTCAGATAGTCATTGGTTGTTTGCATTTTTTCGTGTGTGTGCGTGTTTATGTTATTATTATTATTCTTTTGATTCGTTGTTTCGCATGTGAATTGTATTTTGCGCGTTGTCTTTTTTGAGATTATGTTTCTCTCTTTTGCAGATGCGAAATAAGCCAATGATTATTTTCGGCCCTGGCTTGCCATCATTGATGCTTTCTGAGTCTGGTTTACTATCGTTTGGATTTTAGCTGAAAACTGGTCTTACGCTAACACTTTCCAGGTTCTGTAACTTAATGTTATTTCTTGGAAGAGCAAACAGTTGATATTTATTTATTTATCATATTTTGAACATTAGCCCTGAGCCAATTGAGTTGCTGCATTTTTATACCTCTTTGGCAAACACGGGACCCTTTTATTGCTACGCGTTTTGTTCAGGTACTTAGCAATTATCATGCATTTATGTTAAGACAATTTTGGTCTCTTGCAGCTGTCAGTTATAGGCTGGTGCCAGTCTGAGGTAGGTTGCTCTGCGGTGCAATTAAACATTTCTTTCGAGATAAATTGAAATGTGAACACGAATGAAAAGATTTGCCATTCGTGTCAGTCAAGCTTGAAAAGTTATCGATTCACTCATGGCATTTTTTCAATCGCTGTTGTTCACACCTGAATTAGTTTCTCAATAGCTTGACTACGAGAGAAACGTCTGTGCGTGCTTTTGGCTGAGCGCTAGATTTCCTACGCGATGAACAACGCAAACAAACGTTTTGATTTGTGTAAAGAGCACTTCCGTTATTTTTGTTCGTCTTGTTATTTTCTACTTCTGTGACGATTCACCAAATCCCTTTCTTATATTTGTGTGGCTCAGATGTAAACGGTAGCGATTTTTTGTGTCACATCACAAAATTTTGGGCTGCTTAATTTTTTAATGTCGGTCAGTTCAGTTTCTTGATATTGAACCAATTTCACTGGTTCGTAATTTAAACCATTCTGAAATGAAATAAGTTTTTAGACAATTCGCTTTTACTAGCATGATAGAAAGATCATGCAAGCACAAACACTGTCTACTTTTTCTGATGTCCGTCGGTTAACATGCAGTTGTGATTAGACAACTCAATTGACGCACACTTTGTCTTCAGTTAATAAACACAACTGTGCATCTATCATCGTGCGCTTTCTGTTTGATATACTGCGTAATCTGCTTTTTTCGGAATAAAAAAACTTGAGAGTCATCAAATCCGTTATACACAAGGTGTATATAAAGTTTTGAGTACATAAGACCACCTTCTCGTCCAATTAACAGTACCAACTCTATTCGTCCTTCTTTGGACAGAGTCATCATCATTTAAATAAATAAACCTATCGAGAAGAAAAATAACCTAAACAAAACAGATACTGAAAACCCATATGTATCCAGTCTTTGTGGACACCCTGTATAGACTTAACAGTTTCTCATTCACTGCTCTTTGGTGCTGAAACTTCTGAAATCAGCTCCTGCTCAAACAGTAAAGTTAGGGAGGCGATTTTAGTAATATTTGGTAGTCAATTCTCATTATGGGTTCACTACTGTAGAAGAGATGAAGTATACTTCACAACACTGCTCTGGCAAATCAATGGACGGCAAAATGACCTTATGTCGCGAATGCTGTTTTCCAATTTGTACAAAATCATGGCGAATAAAGTTACTTTCGTAGATTTTAGGGGGGCGATAGCGACCCTGTGGATCCGCCCCTGCGCTCCAACAAATAATTATGTTGCCTGCTCTCAACCTTTGTCAAAAATAGAAAAACGCACGACTCTGCGGCGAACACATGGCATAAGGGACTCGCGCAGCAGTTGAGAAATTGTATGCATTGAAACGAATATTTGTTAGGGGAGCAGCGATAGCTCTGTGGTGTAGTGTTCGCCTCTCTATTGTAAGGCTGGGTGTTCGACGCATGACTACTGAGTGAATTGCCGTAGCGCTCGTTGGGCAAGAACGCTCACCTCAACAGCCCTGGTAAGGAGCAAATTTCAGGCTTCGGCCCAGTGTTTTGCCGCTTGTTACAACTTCAATGTTTTGTTTTTGATATGTTTTATTTAGGCTGTTCGCAGTAAATACGCCTCTGTTGGTATTTCTTTTCTTGAAAGTCGGCATCATTTGCAATAAACAACGAAACCCATGTATAAATTACAAACTGAGTGACCAATGGAACACTCCATGGGTCCCATCAACATCCATTTTTGATAAAGTATACGATTCTACACTGTATCTCAAGCCTTTCGTCCAAATTTTCTCAGAGATTGTTCGTTGAATGCTAACCTTTCCTGTGAAACGTTTGAAACTTTCTACATTGCAATTATGACAGGCAAAGGCAAAGGAATTGCAAAATATTTTACTGTGATGCCTCAAAAACAAAAAAGTGCGTAATTTTTTCTTCAGGTCGACGCAGCTTGTTGCAGACAACACTGTTGACCACAAATAAAATTTTCACAATCGGATAGCAAAAGAATATGGCCACTAGCTGAGGAGTAATTTAGGTTTTTCTTCGGTCCCCGTGATCCATGAGTCTCGCACTGCCCCTACGTTAAATTGAAGCTTACAAGGTCCATCTGAAAACATAATTACAGCAACTTAAAAATTTACTTAATTTGACAAGCAAACTTGCTAATTAGGAGAAAATTTTCAAACGAAATTGTCGATGCTTTTCCTGCTGTTGCTGAATCTCCGCTGACGATTAGGATTATTCCATAAACATGGGCGTCGGAAGGATTTTTTCCAGGGGAGGCCACCAGTGAATTTTTTCAAAAATTTTTGTAGGGAGCCAAAAGTGGGGAAATTTGTTTTTTTCGCACTCGAAACTAGGAAAACAACCTTTTTTCTAAAATTTTCAAAATTCAGGGGTCCCTTACCCTATTCCGACACCCATGCCCCCTTCTGACGCCCATGTCCATAAATATTGAACACACTAACTGATCTACACTTCCCACTTCGAAAGCATGTCCCCGAATTCGGCATAAGTGACTGTAAATGGGTATTCAAGCCTTCGGGAAAAATAAACTACCAATGTATCCACCGAAGAAAAACAACAGTTCGTTGATTTACAAAACAACATTTTCTATCAACCAATATTGGCCCAAAAGAATATAGGTGAGTTTCGGCTGTCCACAGCAAGTGGATGTTTTCCAGTGATCACCTCGAAAGTTGTAAAAATATTTTCCAATTGATGCCTACATGGTTTTGCGAGTATAGATTTTCAGCACTGACTGAAATTAGAAGTTTAAAACTAGAGACACTTTTTGGTATTGACGATGAAATTCGAGTTTGCTGGACTCGTTGGAGTGTCGCATCAGTTCGATTCAGTGGCGTACGCAGAAATTTTTTACAGGGTGGTTTCATTTAGTGGCATATGTTGGTCATTTGTATTTGGTGTACGCTGTTTGTGACGTCACAATTTGACGTCATAGTCATGTTTCCAAAGCAACGTTTTGGCGAATTTTGTTGATACAATATGCATATTTTTCTGCATCCACTCCCTTTGTTTCATTGCACTGAATATAAATTTTCAGCGCTCCAAGTTAGGCTATCGGAGTACAATACACTCAACGCTACGACACAGCAGTTCATAACGGCAAAAATATCAGGGTACCCGTTAAAGCAGGGGTGTAAAACACACTCATCAGTGCGTCAGAGCAATTTACAACTGGAAAAGAAGGCTGCGCTAATGTCTTGTCGAATGCGAGCAGTCGAGCATAGAAAAAGTGCGGCTGGACTGGCTGGCGCATACCCCTGTTTGAAAGATCAAATCTTGCTAGTTGCTAAACTACACAAGAATTGAGAATGCGCATAAAGTGCGCAAGAAAACTTTCTTTTTTTGTTATGTATAGAAGTCTAGCAAACTTTTAGTTTTCCTTTTTCCTTGCTGAGACATCTATGTTGCAACTGCTGTTTTTGAGCTCGTATGCTACAGAAATTGGTAATGCAGCCAATTCGGTCAGTGCTTGCGCTAATCAGCCATATCAGACAAAATAAACACAATTGTTTCGGATAAAGTGGACTATAGCGAAACACAATCTTAAACATGGGCAGTGGACCAAAGGTCTGCAAATGTGGTGATAGTTTCTGTACGCAGACAATAACCCAGATTCCCACCAAAACCTAATTATTACTTTTTGGCCCATTTGCAATGTTCCTTGAAATTTGCGTGTAAATTCATTCCGTGGTATTTGCATTAAGTCGACAAATTAACAAGCAGAAATACGAAAACAATTAATCTCCTTTGCGCAGGTAATAAAGTTTTTGTAAAATATCAAGCTCAAGGGGGGTTTAACCTCAACCCCCCCCCATGCGCACAACCTTGGTTGGGAATTACCTACTATTTGATGATGAATATTTGTGTTTGGTCCCAGTACCAGTGAATTTCAAAACCTTCTAAATATTTGCTGTGGTTATGCTGTTGAAGATGAAATCGTTTTTAATTGTAATAAGACAACAGGTGTAGTTTGCCCCCTACAAACCACATGACGCATCAGCTGCTTCTTCAAATGGCCTGAAAAGGTTGCCAAACAAGTCAACTATCTTGGTGTTTTACTGTATTTCACGTCTCACTGAAGGATGAGATTGGCATTCAGAGGCAAGTGGAATCATTTTATTGTGCACCACATAAGCTCAGAATCATCTTTTCTCAGTGTTCTACTGCAGGTGCAGTTAGAAACACTGTTACGTTCCCTTTGCGCATCAATGTGTGTCTACCCATTATGCAAAAAACACACAGTCTGGAACTGAACACATCCACAACGGCTATGGAATTTTCCATTATCCCCAGGAACGTACGTGTTGGCTCTCATCAAGTTGTCTTGTTTATCAAGACATTTGATACCTTACTTGGAAACATTTGTATACTGTTGTTGATGAATGTGCATCTCCATCTAATATTTTAATCCGCCTACTTCAACTGTCTTTTGTTTTTTGCAATCTCTATTTTTCTCCCATTATCTAATGCTGATTCTGTATGACGATGACCGAATGCTTCATGTGCGTTATTTCCAGTGATGGAGTCTCGAGACTTGGTCTCGGTCAAGGCCGTACGCAAGGGGGGGTTAACCCCCCCCCTTGAGCATGATATTTTACAAAACTTTATGACCTACGCAAAGGAGATCAATTGTTTTCGCATACTTTTTGCTTGTTAATTTGTCGACCCAATGCAAATACCACGGAATCAATTTGCATGCAAATTTCAAGTAACATTATAAATGGACCAAAAAGTAATAATTAGGTTTTGGTGGGAAATCGTGCTATCGTTTGCGTCCAGAAACTACCTCACCACTTTTGCAGACCCTCCATCCACTACGCATGTTTAAGATGATGTTCCGCGTTAGTTCACTTATCCGAAACACTTGTCTTTATTTTGTCTGCTAAGGTTGATCAGCGCAAGCACTGACCGCAGTGGCTACATTAGCAGTTTCTGTAGCATGATAGAACTGTTGCACGACTTCAAAAAGAGCTTTTTTAAACATGGAAGCATTCAGGAAGTTGACAATGTCTCAGCAGGGAAAAATGAAAACTAAAAGTTTGCTGGACTTCTATGCATAATAAAAAATTGAACGTTTTCTTGCGTACTTCATGCGTATTCTC
>JGI24159J19872_10003182_pt1 | contig 20240 bp, 12 predicted proteins | sample Ectturendosymbi4_FD_19872 | JGI IMG/M metagenome (IMG submission 19872) | reverse complement strand
GTGAAGGACAGCATGGTCGACGGTTTGTTCTTCTGCGCCACCATCACAGGCCGCAGAGGAGGCCATACCTCATTTGTACAAGCAGGAGCGGAAACGCCCGACATCGGTGAGGCGGAGGCGGTTAAGTCGGACCCAGGCTCTTCTTATTCCGGGTTGGGTGGGCGCCGGTGTCGGGGATGAAAATGCGGAGTCTTGTGGGATTGTCCGTCCACTCCGCATTCCATTGGTGATCCGCCCACTGCGCTGCACGTATGTTGTTGTCGTCAGATGAATTGATGAGATGTTGTGCGGCGGGATTATTACTGGCGCCAAGCGCGGACGCAAAAGGGAGGCCCGTATCGAAAAACCAATGTCCTACGTTTGGTCTTTGTGTTAAGTTGCACTGCAGCGTTTCTGAACGTTATGGTGCTCAATGTCAAGAATGTTGGAAAGCACTGCTGGTGGTAAAATGCAGAAATTAACAGAGCTCTATCACAGTTATAACATGTTGTTGGACAGAAAAGAGTATGCTGGTCTTCCGGTGGTTAGAACTTGGCGCTTCTACTTTTATGGAAAAAGTGTTGAACTGCTATGGCAAGCTGCAACTGATCCTTTATCAGGTGCCACTGTAACAATCTTTGCTGGCCAGGGTGGGTCGCACAAAAGTAAACTGAAGAATTACAACTACAAGCCAAAAATTTCACCGCAACGCTAAAGAACTTACCACATTTACAAAAATAATATAGACGTACGAGAGCTCTTTTGCAAAAATTGTGGTTATCAATGGAAGTAAAATCCAGGTTTCTTCCACAATACCTCATGGTTCACAGTTGATTTTCACGCCACTACAATCCACTATGAAAGCTGTTTTTCACGTCTCAGTCTCACGACTTATCAAACTATACTGCTTTTTGCTGACCATGCTACGGATATGGTCTATGTTGGTGACTGAAAACAGTTTTAGAAACAAGGTTGAGCATAAATTTCGCCAAGTAAAATCTAGTATATGCCGTAAACAGGAAAAGTAATTTCCAAGTCCATGAATGTGAGCGAAAAATGGTTGGTTGATGGTAGACTTAATTTTGTTCGCGTACCTATCCCTGACCTTCCACTGTTCCGTTGTCCTTATGCTCACTGCGCCACTTTGTTTGGTTGCTTTTGCTGTTTTAGATTCTTTGGCATACGTTCAGCTTGACTGCATTGTTTCTTTTTAAATGTTGGTTTCAGTAACCTTATACCTGTGCCTACATGTAAGCATGATTTCGATTTTTTTGCCAATAGGTTTGCATGGGCCGGCTAGCACATTCAGTCTTTTTTCTGCAAGACAAAGGTCGCATTTTCGTGAATCACACTCCTTTGCGCTTGGGCTTTTTTGCTGTCCATAAGTGTGGAAAAGGTTGTCAAATATCACTACTTTGATAAAATGTTCCTTTCGGCCCACCTCATATAGCCTACAAACGGTCAGCGTGTCTTAGATACTTTCAAGATGTTACGGTACACAGCTGCCACCAAGCATGTAGCCAGAAAAAAATTGGGCTCGAGATACAGTATGTTTACTCGAATTAAATAATAGGCTTCAAGCGTTCACGACAACTTTTTCTCATTGGTTCAATAATTAATTGCTGTACAAAATTAGGAAGAAGGCAACCGTGTCTTTCGCTCCCCCCTGGCTGCTACCTTTCTCAAAACAGCGCAATGACCGGTCGAACCATTTGAACAAAGATGTGGAAGTTTTAGTTTACCTGCTTGGAATGACTGACAACTACTCTACAAACTGTTTAGGTCCGATCGGCGACAAGGGTGAGAGAGGTCCACCTGGCATTGGTGTACTAGGTTCTCCGGGAACACCGGGGCCTCCAGGTACGTTCATCAGATTATTTTATTTGTTGCTAACATATTGATTCATTTCTCAAATAGTTGCTTGACCATAAATCTGTGCACAAATTTTTTTTATGTAAGCTGGCTTAATGAATTGCTTATTTTTTCAAAACTGGGACACTATGTCACTCGTTCTTTTTTCAAAAAACATGAATAGGTTTTGATGACTTTTTCGTGCACTGTTGTGATAATGAGCACCTTTGTCTCACAATGTTACATTACTATCTTTAAAGATGACTTAGCCGATTACAGGCGATGACTAGAAGCAAAAATGGCCCTCGAAACAAGCACAGCAGAATATGTGCTAACTTGGTTGCAATAACTCTGCCCAGACGGAAGTTGTGGTATAGAACATCCGGTTTTAGTGTTTCAGAAAACGCAGCGCTTCATTTCTATATCATTGACCAAATGTTCCAGATTATTCTCTCACCGCCATTATTCCCACAGATCAGTGGAGACTTTTGATCAGACCAATGCTTATTGCTTGTTTGACATGTTTTATGCCATTATTTTATTTGATCTTGCTGCTAGGTATCTGTGTCCGTTAATTTGTTCTTGGTTCAAATCTTTTGTTTGAAAAAAGTTATGTTTATTTTATGGGTGCAATCAATGTCTAAACGCTTTCAACACGGTCATGGTGGGCGCTGGACCGAAAAGTCACTAAGGTCGCCGAACAGGTCCGTAGCCACGGGGAGGGGGGCATTCAAGGGTAGTTCACCCCCAAATTTTTTTGCCCGGAAAAAAAATTGAAACATAAATAAAAACAAAAATCTTGCTCCACTAAAAATATGCTTTGTCCCTCCAAACTCTAAAACCTGGCTACGGGCTTGGCGCTGAAATCTCGAAGATTTTCCCAATCGCTGACGTAGGACGTAAGCTTAAAAAACTGTTATGAACAAAAATTATTTGCAACGACAAACAAAGTTGGGCAGCGTGTATTATTTATTTAGTCTTCATCAGTTTAATATTTTAGACCGGTGGATCCCAACCATTTTTGATGTATTCCTCCCTTTGCTGATTATGGAACTTTTCATTCCTCCCTGCTCGGCTTCGTAGGCTAGTATTAACTGTAATTGGAACAATGGTATTTATTTACGACAATAACTTGATTAATAAAAGTGGGATAAAAACTATTTGTTGTCAAATGATGGCACTAAAGCTTGCCAACAAAAACGTGTGGTAGTCCACTAAATAACTTACAGACATAAATTAATATAACTAATTGAAAGAGCCAATGTCAACTCAAAAAAGAAGTGCAACACTTACAATTAATAATAACTTACCTATAAAGTGGAAATTCCTACCCTGAACTCATGAAATTCCTCCCTGGGGAGGAATTCCTCCACGGTTGGAAACCACTGATTTAGACGTTGTCTGTGTGTTGTGGGTGGCGTCAGGAATTTCTACGCTGTACAACATAAAATAATTTTTTCTATCAAGAACTCGCCAGGGAAAAGACGGATTGTACCTTGTCTATGAGGGGAAGTAGGGATGTGATACCCACCAAACCAGGGTAGAAAGACTAATTTATCGAAAAGTACTGCTGATTCCGCTTCCCACAGTATTTTGTATCTGGCTTCCTCCAGGTCTAATAATTTCAGACATATTCAAGCATTTGTTCTCGCAATTGCTTGTTTTATTTTTGCGGATGTTCCACCCACCTATTCAAGTAGGCTTCCTCAGGAAGAATTTTTATCCGCACAATATTTTTTTCTCCCTGCTGTTTTCATCACATACTGCATTTCTTTCCTTTCACCACGCGTTTTGTTTCAGTGAGGCATTCACAGTTAGCGCAACTTGCAGAAGATTGATAATTTTTACATTATGTCTTGTAAAATTGATCCCCGGCTTGTTGCGGCTTGGCCCTGAATTTTGTCGCTCAGAAAATTTTACATCTTATTTTTGCTACACCCCTGTCGATTATTTAAGTGTGAACTTCCATTGCCGATTTTAGCAATTTTAATTGAACGATTTTAGAAATCTTTATGCTTTTTGAAAGCTTGGTTATTTTTGCCATTTTAATGATTTTTGAAATCTAAATAATTTTAAGAATTTATTCATCATACCGATTTCAACAACCATCAATGATCTTGGTGATTTTTCAATATTTGAGTTCGTACGGTCATTCTGTCTATTTACTTTTGTCAATGGGTAAAAGAATAAAAGAAAATCACTTGTCACGATCTTTTACTTTGATCCTGCATCGTATAGTCTGAAGAGTATATTCTGTGTTCTGTGCCGCTTTGATGGCAACATTGGTTCTTCGTAAAATTGCTTTTCATTTTTAAAACAGGCTTGCCTGGAAGAAGCAGGATGGGCCCGCCCGGTCCTGCTGGCCCTCGCGGAAGTCGTGGTCCCAGAGGACCACGTGGGCCAAAAGGATCTGCTGGAAAATGCAGCCGAGAGGACTGTCGTTCTGCACAGCGATTCCGGAGATCCGCACATGCGAACGAGCGTTTAAGTGATGAGCGCCACCACGCGGTTAGCAATATTTTTACCAAAGCAGACTCTTGGTGGCCATGGAAATGACCTTTTGAGACAACCCACTTGCTATTTTGAAAAATGCAACGATTTTTTGCAAACTTTTCACGCCAATTTACCCTTTTCTTTCAAGTCTTTTTCAGCAAACCTGTATATTGTTGTGAGCAGAACAAGCATTTTCATCGTTAGTTCCTTGTTACAAGATCATATATTACGTCCCAAATGCGCTGCAATCAGAGCTGTAGAAAATAGAAACGATGTTTCGCTGTGCGAAGCTAAACAGTTGGGAAGCTGAATGTTTTATATTTTATGTTCAGCTGCCTATTACAATTGTGTTTGGGTATCATACAAAATTTATTGAAGCTGTATGAAACGCTGATGGTGATTGCTCTATCAGAACAGCAAGCAAATTTTCGGTTCATTAACTTTGGTAGGCATTCTTCAAGTGAAGGTTTGTGAAATGTTTTATACAAATGAGTCTTTTGCCGAACACTTTCATACTTTTTGATACAATTTGTATAATTTCAAAAGTGTCGACCCTCCTATTTTTCTCAGCATATTTTTGTGTATGAACAGTGTTTGCACTCTGCTAAAATAAATAACCTTCGCAGACAAAAGTTGCTGGTTAGTTCTGCCCGCGTAGGATTGTAGAAAAATGTCGCAGTAGTGTAAAACCGTGAATTTTTTCATCGAAGTACTGCGTCGTACCCCATTTTTGAATAAATGAGACGATTAACTGCAAACAAGGAACAATTTCAATGCTGCATCTGCAGTTATGCGTAAAATGACTTCTAAGTTTTGCAGCATTTTAAATGTGACGTTTGTTAAAATCGGCGAAAACAACATATTAATCACGATTGGGTAGGAACAACGCTTATACAGATATGATAAGTGGTTATCACGTGCTTCCAGTTTTTATAGCGCAACCTCTTTATTTTGGAAATAACATTCCCCAATCTACGTCGAAAGGGAGCTGTTCCACTTGATACATAGACCTTATTTTGAACATAAAGATTAAGAGGAACCACGTAGTCAAGGCGAAAGGAACGATTAGCATTCGAAAAGTTATACGCATGTGCGAGTGAGTTTGCAAAGTGTTTGTTGGGTGCAGCTCATAAAAATGGAACGTTTTGGCAATTAATCATTTTTTAAAAATACAAATCGTTCTCGGCAAGCTTGCTACAGAGTGGAAACAACAAACATACTGTAACTAGTAAATCCAATCAGCAGCTTAGCATCGTGGCAACAGGATTTCTCAGAGCAAGGTGTTAGAGCTCAAGGCATTATTCGTGCGCGTAGAACTGGGTGATATCCAGAACCGTCGCCAGAAAGTCGTCAATAGGGGGGCTTTACGTTCGTACAAGGGGGGGTTGACATTAAAAATTGACAAAAATTCCACTGATTTCTAGTGTTTCAAATTTCAGTTTGGGGGGCTAAGCCCCCCGTGGCGACGGGATTGGCGATATCTACTTATTATTTTGCACTGCAGTTTATTGTAACATGATGAAAGCCTAATATAAGGGCCATATACTAACGTGTCCACATTTCCATGCCTGAGCAAGTCGTGTGCTCTCATAACTTCCTTGCCCACTTTTACAAATATTGCAAATAATGTCGACTTTCAGCAATGTACTTGTTTCGAAACATATCAGACAACATGCTCATATATATTAACATGTCTGACATTTACACCGCGCAGCAGAAATCGTTAAAATAAAGAAATCAGTCAGTTGAACCAGACCTTACTACAGCGAGGACCAGCAAAAATCGACTTTGGGCAAGGCACTAAGTGTCAGTGAGCCATGAAAGAATTCAGAGGTTAGATAACTAGTAGCAACAAAAGCAAATATTTGTGAAACTGACTTTCCCTGATAGACTGACGCAATTTGCTCGCCATTTTCTATAAAAAGTTTTTGTAGGCTTCATTCGCTTGCATTTTGTGTCTGTGGCGACTCTAACGAGTTTGGAAATTTAAATAGATTGTCTCTCTTCCGAACGACCACTGCTCTTGCAATGACTGACCTGGGCAATAAACGAACCCCACTTCGCAGTTTCTCACCCTTTTAACACTACAAACCTCAGATCTTATCTGAGACCCATTTTAAATACGAATCTCCTGCCAAGTGTGGATCTCAACCCGGTGAGGTACTGTTCGTCACTTACAAAAACTTAAGTTCAGCGCTTCAACCGCAGGGGCATGAGGCGAGTGTATCCAAGTCGTGTTATGTGAAACTTCGCAAATGAAAAGTTACATGATAATCGATTGAATCAGGTGAAAACCTCAATCCAAACCGTATTAACGAGAGGCCAAGATTCGATCAGTTTTTTTTTCGTTTTTCGAACAACTGGTTCACAGTTGTTTCAGTTTTAAGTCCCTTTTACAAATAACAGCACGCATGTCTTAATTGATTTGAACAAGTATCGCTGCATTACATTTCGCCAGCATACTTCCTTAGAATCCTTTGTAACAGCCTTGCACGCGTATGAAGAGTGATGAATTTTTTAATCGTGACTTTTTCAACGCCTGTTTAAAAAAGTTTTCGTGTCAGAAGCAATCGCAAATTTTAAGCAACAGTCAGAAACGCTTCTGTGGAACTCTACGCGGTCATTTAAGTGACATATGATCAGACAGATAAAGCAAAACTTTTGGTCGCAATCGCAAAGGCAGAACTTTCTGAGAACGCTCGTAACAAGGTCAGCATTACTGCGCACGCTTCAGCAAACACGTCATCGTACAACGAACTAATTTTGCGGAAACTACAGTGGGTGAACAGGCAAGTTCCTGCTTTAAAATAAATTCTCAGTAACTGATTCCCGTCGAATAGTCGCTGATGGCGGATCAGAGGCGTGTAGAGGGGGAGGGGGCGTATAGGGCGACGGCGCCGGGCATCCGAAGAGTGAAACTCCAAAAATTTAAATACTGCAACAAGATGCTTCTTCGTATTGCAAGGCTACTAACATAAAGCTGCATGGATTTAATTTTGCGAAGTTTGTTAACACTAGTTTTTATGTATGTCAAATGCCTGCATTTCTCACATTCCTCAAAACTAGAATTTGGTAGGGGGGCCATACAATCAAGCAGTTGCCCCGGACATCACCAGACCTCTGCACAACCCTGTGGCGGATATAGGTGACGAATACACAAGTTTTAACGAACAAGACTACGATTTAACAAGCGTTTCCCGCGTTTATAGACTGAACTATCCCTTCATAGTCACTGTTTTGTTTCTAGGAAAGAAAATAGTTGGACCAAGATAATCTGGACCGAGTTGCTTGTGTTCAGTCGGGAATAATTGTCAGGTAAAGCTTATTTCACTTAATTCTGGTCCAGGTAAATTTACTTCTATCGAAAGTTAACGCGTATTGACTTTCGTCCAACTTGCTGAACACCGCACAACCGTAAGTGTCTACGCATGCACTAAAGAGCATTGTGATTTTTATTCGAAAAATTTCATGCAAGAAGTAATCGTATGCAGAGCAGCTGAACTGAACACAAAGCAAGGAAAGAAATTAGGAAAGCAAAGAAGCAACGCAAACAACAATATGATCCTCAATGACTTGTCCCGAGCCACGAAAAACACCAGTTTCCGGCGCGGACTGCACACGAACACCACCGGACGAGCAAACATAAACTACCACGTGAAACACTGAACAGGAAGTACGAGAGAGTTTTCCTGGGTTTGTTTGAACCGAACCTGATGCTGGCGAAGAACTGGTTCGTTGCCAAAACATGGATCCAATCGTTTTCGTCTCGTTTGCAACAATGTGTCGGTAATTGTTATCATTTAACCGCACGGCGAAGTTCCAAACAGCACAAGCGGCTCTGCGGCGAGCAATTACTAATAAGTCGTAAAGCTATCGCGAAAGTGATTGCGATATGGAAACAAATGAGGTAAACAGTGTGAATACACAACATAGAAGCGATAGGACCGCAAACGGATGCAGTCAGTTGCAAACGGCAACAAACATACAACGGTTGCCATGCACTGCAGCCGTGGACGATTGACGCCAGGAAGCAATAACCACGACCCGTTGCCATCCTCCATCACGCACGTTGCGAAAGGCTAAATGCGCAATGAATTTTTACACATATATTATTCGAGGATACATTTGATGAAAAAGTCAACTAATAAAATAAGAAACAAATAGCCCGACCAGTAGCGCCAAAACGCGAATATGCAGAAGAGTGAAACAGTTTTGGTTGCAGATAAATAAAAAGCAATTATGAACTGGTGTTCGATTCGACTGCGAGTTTAACAGCAACATAGCATTGCTGCGTTACTAACTCCAACATCGTTTTGACACAAAGGGTTTTAAAATGAATCTGCAAGTCAAGAGTGGAATGTTTGCGATCAGTGCACCCTGAAGGTTCAACCTAAACGTCTATCGTCGCGCAACAACGAAACAAAAACTTCAGGCCATCAACTAAATTGTTTTTGCCACAGAAGACAGCACCACGTCCTTACAAACATTAATGCAATCGAATATTTAACATCGAAATGTTTCTGTTGCACTATCGATTTTTCTGGAGGTTTAAAATCCTGAGCTACCACATCTTCCTATTCGCAACCCAAATTGGAACGTTGACAGGAAGATAATTTTCACAATAGACGGAATCAAACAGCTTATCCCAATCGAAAAATCCCAGCACTTTAAATCTCGACAGCAACAACTAAGGAACGCTCGATAACACCGCTGGACGGCAATAAGTACCGCATGACTTAATTCTGCAGTTGTAAATGAAACAGCAGAAATTAAAATGTCACAAGATTTTGAAAGTATGGGTCTTCTTAACGGTTGCACAAAACTTTTCTCACCGCAGAATCCAGACAGACGTAAAGAAAATCTTAGTCAACGCACAATCCACTGATATTCAAACAAAGTGCGTCATCGGGGCGTCGACGTCATAAAAACGACAGAGCACTGCGCGCCACCGTTGTTGAAAAGACCACATAAAGTGACCTACGCGACGCCATCGATCCACTCTGCCCGATGCAGCTTGACCGAAATGGAACAGGGATCGGTGCTTGCGTTACTATTATGAGCAACAACACAGCTCGGTTTCGAGCATGACAGTGGCAGACGCTTGACCAGCTTCAACACACAGAAGTGCAGCATGCACAAGCTTTGTTTGCTCTTCAGTATAAATGCAGCATTGTTTGACGCAGTGAGAATGATATTCAAGTTGAAAGTGATACGAAGTCCCCAGCTGTTCCCGTTACACACTTTATAGTAACTTAACAAATTTTTTAACCTCAGAAGTCGGCGGTCATTGTTTACACTGCTGTTGACGAACGGCAAGTGATCAGTTGGCGGGGAGGTAAGCAGGAAATGCATCACCAAAGCGCTGCGGGAAACTTCAAGTCTAGTACAGGAGTGAACGGGCAACTGACCGATTTTCGCAAAAACGAAAAACTTCGGGCGAAGCGTTTAGACTGGTTCAAGGTGCTAAAAATTCGAGGAGAATCCTACAAAATTTCAAATTTGCCACTGCAAACGTTTTTGACTGGTTGCACACAGTAAAGTATTTCCTACATGTCGATTGTCGACAAAGATTACAACAGCTCGACCACAGAATCTCCGATTCGCAAAAAAAACAAGCGTAATATATAGTTGGATAAATACTTCCGAGCGACATCGAGATACAGCGGCTGTGGTCGTCCGCAAGTCAGATGAGCGCGTGTAAGCAGCGAGGCCTTTGAGCGGAAGCCTTTTGCATTACACGAAACACTGCAAACTTGGGAACTTGTTAGAAAGCGAGAAAATCGCGTCAGGAAACGCGTAACAATCGCAACAACGACGTCAAGCTCAGTCACGAGGATTGCACCGCGTCAGGGACTCGCTGCGAGGTCGACCTGCGGGATGGACATCGGCGCTTGCATCAGGAGGGGCGGCGCCACAGAAGGCAGCCCGGGCGCCTCGCGAGCATAGTTTCGAACATGTATGTGCGACGAAGGGAGAAAGTCGAGCCTTTCGGGCCAGTCGGCGCTCATCCGAGGACGGACAACTCGGCCAGACGTCGGTATCGGGTGATAAAATTGTCGAACGGGGTCTTTGGACGACGGGCAGAAGCTGTTGCCCATGAAGCGGCCCGAGCAGCCGGCGTTCTGCGAACCCGGAAGCAGGAGCCCGCCGGACAGATCGAGCGGTAGCGATGCGCGGCCGATGTGCAGAGGAATGGTTGACGGCTGCACCTCCAGGTTGAGTCCGCTCGTCACAGGCGAACGATTGAAGGGCGTAGCCAGCTGACCAACCGGCAAGCGCAGGGGAGACAGGCTGGGAAGGGAGTAGGATGTCGAAGTACCAGTGAAGGCCTGTCCAGGAGGGGAAGCGTTGGTGTAGTATGGCTTGGACAACTTCATAACCGGAAAGCCAACTTCGTACCTGGAAAACTTGGCTGGGCTACGTTCCCAAAGGTCTGGAACCTTGCGTTTGCGTTGTGCGAACACAATCTCCGGCGCGCTGACAGTGCGAGCAGGCAGGAGGGACGTGAAACTCGTGCAACTACTTTCCAGGGTGCTTGCAGTGGAAGCCGGCGGCGTGTCATTAGCTACGCTACGCGGTACGTCGCCGAGAACTGAGGGGCTGCACGTGGTCGAGGGAGTCTGAGTGGCGGAGTGATCGCCGCCAGAATCGCTGGTAACCTCGGTGCAATCTCGACTGCCGCTCGGCACAACTGACGATGTCAGAACTTTGTTCTCGGTCTTCATGCGCAGCTTGGCCGGCTTTATTGCAATTTTCTCGCCAACTGACTTCAGGCACGGCGATTGCTTGGCAACGACGGTCACGTCTGGCGGTTTGTCACATTTCGATTCCATTATCTGCTTCTTCAACGATACGCGAATGCGACCGAACGGTCGTTGGACTTCCTGCGTGAAGTGACGAGTCGGGGGGGACTCTTCGTCAGATGTTGACGACCTTGGCGAAGCACTACCTTTGTCTGAGTCGACAATCTGTTGTTTCAGTGACAGTCTGACGCGCTCGCAGGAATGCTGCGGAGATGGATCCACAGCTGCTGGCGATGACTGTGCAGGATTGTTCGCGCCGCCCCACGGATTCATCCGCGGTGAGGTGGGAAAGATCGATATGACGGTGCCTTTCCTGCGCCTGTTGCCGACAAAGTTGCGCTGGCTCACGTAAATTTCCGAACTGCTTTCGCCGACGCCTTCCGAACCGCTTTCCTTGGCCACATGCGGCAAGTACTGCCTCCAGCGCTTTTTCACAGCTACCGTGAACGGATCCGTAGTCTGCTGTTCGGACTTTTCAACAGGAGGCGCTACAGGGTCGGGCTCAGGGACTTGTTTGTTGCTGCTCTTAGACACAGTGGCAGGCACGCTGACAGTGACATCAGAGGTGCTACTTTCAAGAATTTCATCACTACCAGCGCTGACGTTTTTCTTCGCCTGGTGTTGGAGATGCTTGCGGCTTTTCGGCTCTTGCACCGCAACATCAACACAAGTAGACCTGTTCCAAGCTCGCAGGGTCTTCCTGCGGCTTGTCATCGAACTGCGCAGCACCCTGTCGCTGCCATTGCGACGCAGCTTGGCGCGGGTGCGAGTCGCATCGGACTTTCCGGAGCCCACCGACTTCTTGCGCGGTTTCTTTCGCAACCGTCTCGGCTTCACCCGAGCCAGCAGCAGGTCGCGGCCGTCGCCGTCCCGAGATGCAACGGACGGTGTTGTCGCAACTGGCGAGCGCACGTTCGAACTACACGACGGCTGATTCACGCAACTACGAATCTCTTCAGTTTGCATAGGAGCATCTGAGTTCGTGTTTGCAGCGGCTGCAAACTTTCTACTCCGCAACACTCGATTGTGGCTTCGCGAAGCTTCAGCGACGTCTTTCTGCTTGTTCAAACGGGAGGGCTTGGACTCAACGTCATCAATGACACCCGCTGCCAATGATTGGTTTGATGCAACCTGGTGATGGTGCCCCCTACCGGTTGATTTTCGTCGCCTTCGCAGGACACGCAAGGGTTCGCTCGAGTCTTTCGGTTTCTCTGCATCCACCGACAACGAAAGATCTCGCACAGCGCTGGACAAGGTTGCGCAGTCTTTGGTGACCTGCGGTTTGTTGCGTTGCAATGTGTTCTTCTTCCTAGCCTTGTTTTTGTCGCTTGACCTAAACAAAAAAGCAATAAGTACGACAGAGCACCGAGCATCAAAACAGGCCAGCTACGACAAAAAAAACTGTGACAGTACCAGCAAAACTGGAACTTGGATTTTTTCGGTTTTTATTTTCAGGTTTGCTGGTACACAAAAACAGGCTAAGCAGAACATTGCCCAACCATAAAAGTTTGTACTTTAAACGCAGTCATGGATGTTCGTTGCGCGGCAATCAGAACATTGTGCGCGATACTTCGTTATGACTTGCACCTCCGTGCAAATTAAGATACATTGGTGTGGACTGTCGTCTTGAAATATACTCATTGCGACTCACAAACCGCACAGACATGCTGGTATCATCAATTTCAAACTTTACTTGATGATAATCAATCGAAACGTTGGCGTTCACTCAAAATCAAGCATTGCGCGTGTCAGATTTTTCAAATCTTTAGTTTTTTGTTCTGGATGGCGACTTAAATGTGTGCTTGACTTCACACACAAAAAGGTGCACTTTAAGCGAAGTGTAAAATAACATAAAACTTAATGAAAGTCTGAAAGACGAACTCTTGAACAAAGTGGTTGACATGGGCACTTTCACTTAACAAGTACAGTAGAATAAAACTAAAGGCGCAGTAGCGTCTATCACAGCTCAGCACTGCTTTTAATCCAAGCTGACGGACATTCCTCAAGTCGCAGACACTCGTGACATGCATATACAATATTCCTAAAACTAACAAAGTCGAATGTTACTGTAACTCCGATTCGAAACCTAACGCATGACTCAATCCAGGGTAGACCTGGTAGAGACTTTCAAGATCATTTGTTTCCACATGTACACACGTCGCTCGGGATTATTCAATCGTTCCAATACGACGTCTCACGTGCTAAACTTCTGCCGTAAAAAGAGGCTTTGGTTCTAAGGATGAACGATTGAGAAAAGTTTGTTCCTCAAGAGTTTTTCCGGATAGCTAAATCGAATTAAGAATACTGCATCCTTTTCTGAATTCATGTGCTATCAACAACGTATCGAAACCGACAGGAAGACAATTTATTACTCACAACAGCAAAAGCACATTCAAAGAACAAGTTTATTGCAGTGCAATATATTGAAGTTTTCTTGAGTGTCCACCCGCGAAATGAGATCACAACTTAATTGCAATTAGCCCAACACTGGAAAAGGATCTTTCTGAAGATGCTGACGTGGTAGGTATGCAAAGATATTTTATAGCCAAAAGCTGTAGCAAAGGCAACCATTCAGCACTGTTGCACCACGAGCCTAGCGTGCCAGCATTATTTGCTAGAACTTTTAACTTCAGTAAGCTTGCACTTCCTGTTTACTGCGATTGCTCATAACATGCAGTGGGAATGAATGGTGACAGATGAAAAAGGGGCGAGCATAATGTGGCATTATAACGCTCGCCCTTTTTCTTCCTTTTTCGTCAGGCGCTCGTATCGCATGTTGTCAGTATGAACAGAGCAACAACTATTGGCATTTGAGTCGGATAGTTTAGGTTGCGAATGCTCTGGATTCGTTCTTCTGAACTGCCGGTCCCTTCTGACCCTTATGTCAACAAACTTGGCCAGGGCTCGAAGCATAAGTTGCCCCACTAACGCGCTTTCGAACTCTTTGGCGTTAAAATTTCCCACGCCCGCCATTGTTGCGCAAAATGGCTCCACCTCCATAGAGCCACGTGTACTGCAGACCAAAGAACGTAGTTGACATACCTCGCCGCCATGCGAAGAACACCTTTCAGGCTTTCCAAAAGTTCTGACGACGTTGGACGCATGTCAGGGTTAGGGTGGACCATCAACGTGATAACTTTCCTGAAAACGTACAGACCAGACTCGGGATAAAGAAACATGGCTATTAGCTACACATATAACGGTTACCCGATAAAGAATGCAAGAAGAAATGCATCACTCAGGGAATCAATTCTTGCGCGTTGCAAACAATGGCTACGCTGCCGAAACCGACCTTAATAGGGCAAGCTATGTTTAGCAACTGTCTATATTAGTTATCAGGGGTGGTCCAGCCATGAGTCAGCTCGCTATGTGCGAGAACAATACCTTAGCTTGGGTTTGCTCCCAGCAACGCACGACGCCGACAGCACTTTTCTTTTGCACTCCGATCCTCGTGCAAAGCTGACCGCTTTCCTTCCCCCTGTGTGCGTCATCAGTTCCTCGATATTGTACCTGGGGTCGTCCAGCAATGCTTCTCCAACTGGCAGCACGTCCTTGTCGCGTCTGATGTACGTGCCAAGCAGGACTTTTTTAGTGGCGGCGTCAATAAAAGTGACGCGGTCCATTACGGACCAGAACATGATGCCTGTCGCGAAAAAAACACTTTTTTATTCGCCGAACCAGACTTCAACACCCCACGATAAAAGTTGATTGCAATCAGAAATAATATATCACATTTCGTCTCTCGCTCTCTTCCTTTTTAACAACAAAAATGCGTTGTACTTAAAATACATTCGCAATTTTTAGCAACTATTTAAAATCACCTAGTGCAAACACGTCTGCTTTGGCAGTGTAATGTCCTTCGAAAACTTCAGGAGCCATGAAGAAGTCCGATCCGCAAGCGGATGACAGCCAACACGCGTTGACATTGACCTGGTTCTGACCTTTGCTGGCGCACACCTGCAAAGCAAGTACTCTATTCATTTTTAAAGCTGCGAATGCCACATGATAAAGCCTTGGTGAGATCTTTCAAAGCGATGCGAAAGCAAAATATTACAACTGCAAGCATGCTAACATTTCGCATTCAAAGAACGGAATGAGTTACCTGTGGCCATTATAGTGGCTACCTGTGTGGATTTGTCATAAGTTTGTTGTAACCTTGCAACCAGGAAACAACAGGAGGCATCGCATGTGTGTCAAGAGAACCCCATTGAGGATTTTCTATGGTGTTCACAAAACTTTCAAATTGTGCTGATTATTCGTAGCTTGCAACCAAGAAATCACATCGCTAACACTTACGGTGTCACATGACTGTGAGGGTCATGATGTTTGGGGTTTTCATACTCATATACAGCACACGCAATCAATGCAAGATTTGACTTGTAAGTAAAATTAAATTAGACTTACAAAAAACTAAAATCGACAGTCTTTCACACTGGAAAAACCCAGGCTTTTTGTGAAGATATAAAAGTTAATTGTATATACAGTATAACAAACATGTTATTTGGATCACCAGTGCAACGTGTAAAATACATTGTGGTTGAAACCTTCGATGGATATAGGCACCAGGCAACTTTCCTGAAATTTGAATAGACAGTAGAGTTTCATGCAATTAGCGATAGCACCGTGCTTCATCTTTCAAGCAACCTCAAAATTAATAAACCTGCCCCAAAACGTGCTGCAAATTGTGATCGATAGGTCCTGTGCTGCGCGTCCCAATCTGTCAGTTGGTTACAACGTGGATATGGCAAATATGACGGTCTCCAGCATATCTAAGTGATGTGAAAATGACAGGAAAATTTAATCTTCCACATCATCTCAAGAAAAAAACAAGATTCTCCACAATTACCACATATATTATACAATCGCAAGATGTATTGTCTTTCAAATAAATTCTATCGTTTGAAAATGAAAGCAAACTGTCAATGGTTTCACACAGCTAACAAGTTTGTACAGAAACTTTACAGAGTTGTTTCATGCTGTCACTCACCAAAATGAAAAAACAAAACAAATGTTGGATTGCTGGGTGCGAAGCACAAGCAGCAATTCTTTCTGCAAGACTGATAGTTCAAGCAATTCAACAGCGCTACTGATAGATGTGAACATGTGGAAAGAAATGATATGCTCGAAATTTGTCAAAACGCACAATAACTGGCCGATGAAACAGACAAAACACCTCGCATCACATTCTTTCTAACTACCGTATGTGGACTTTACTAATTGAAAGACTTTTGCCCTTTAAGAAAAAAGACAATGGTGTCCTGTAAGTGTTGCGGAATACCTGCACTGAATTATTTGAAAAGAAATCATAAAACTACTTATTCAGGCAGCCAGATCACTACAAACATGTGCTACTTTCAAATCAGGCATAGAGGCAGCTATACATTCTCTACAAAACAACTTCCAAGACAAGGCAAGTGAAGGCCTCCTGCTAGTGGATGCTGAAACTGCTTTCAATTAAACAAACAGACAAGTCAGCTCTGAAAACATCACAAGACTTTCCCGTTCCCATCATCATACACCTTACTGTACCTTTAGAACAGCCTAGCCAAACATGATACTAAAATAATTCTACATTTTATCACAGGAGCAAGTAACAATGCATCATCAGCTATGTATGCAATTTCCACTCTATCGCTGATATACATTAATTCAGTAAAGTCACCACAAACTTTACAGCAGGTATGTTATTCAGATGACAGTTCTGCAGTTGGATCACCACAGGACATTAAAAATTGGTGAAATATCTACAGTCAAAAGGACCAGATCTTGGATAATTCCCAAAACAAGTATATATAATTTGAATTGCAACAAATAAAGAGCTTCTAAATGTCTTTTGCAAGACACAGCATAAAAATCAAAGACAAGGTTGAAGACTACCTGGAGTTGTGGTTGGGACAGACCCATTCAAGCAAAAGTTCATTAAGATTAGTGGTTGGGTGGAGGACATCAAGCAACTCTCAAAGCAGAAGATGATGATCAAGCAGCACACTTTGCATTAACCAGAATAGTATATCCATACCAGTATCAGTGGTCCTAAACGTTTTCTACTCAAGTACCACTTTGACATCTTGTACAGTGTTTTCATACCACAATCATACAAAAAATTTCAGAACCCATGAATCAGGCCTGCATAACTCAAAAAAACTAGGACCAAATTCATCATCATGAATTGGTGATGGTCCACAAAAATCTATTTCATCTTGTTGTAGAGATTTCACTGTAGTTTGGAATAATTTCTGGAATGACAATTAATTATCTGAAACCAGGCTTTTGCAACATTTGTTTGCAATTGAGAAAGTTCCCTTGTGGGCCATATATCGTGCAAGCCTGCCATAAATGGACAATAACAGGAAAGATTGTTTAATGAATGTCTGTAAATAGGATATCACCCATGCTGCACAGACTAGTGTGACTAATTGAGTTTGACCGACACTTCATTCAAACTATTATTCTGTCTGATTCTAGCAAGGTTAAATAATTAAAAACTCTCGTTTTTCTGTAGGCTTTCAATGTTAAATAAGTTGCTCACATACCATCTGTAAGATGTTCATGTACCACTAGTGGTATGGGTACCCAAAGTTTGGGAAACACTTGTAAATGGACCTATTTTCCATGAACAGATGAATTGTTTGCACCACGAGAATATGTTGTAAGAATGTTTTCATCCCAAATCATATAAAACATCAAGCAAGTGATGACAAAAGACAACTAACAGCTTTCCTTAGATATGGTGGCCTGGGTCTACCAAACCCTCAAGAAACTGGAAAATTAGAACATAGAACTCTATCTTCTTTCAGCTTCCAAGGCACAGCTCGTGGAGATTTGCTGAACAATCTAAATTTGAGGTAACAAGTTTAATTGTAATTAATCAAACTTTGCTGATAACACAAGGCTGCGTATTTGGGTACAACGTTGTGGAACATCTGTGAGAAGATATACTTTACTATTAGATTTACCCAACCTGGCTTGCAGTCTTATTCCCACTGGAACTGCTTACAGATACCCAGACAAGATGAATACAACCAAAAATTATGCAACTGAAACCTCACCATTCTACCCCTTGTGTTCCCAACCCCAGAATGAACCAAGATTATTAAGAGACCGGCAAAAATGCAAGAAAGCATTTGCATTTGTGATGAACTGCAGCAGAACAAAGCTTAGATTTGTAACTTATAACGATATTGTTAAGTGTGCCAATGCCATAATTTCAGTTCAGTATGTACAGCATATATAGTGAATTGGTACATACAATGACCTTGTGAGGGCTGTGCTTTCATTGTCAAGCCTATCCAGTAAACATATCCATAAACAGTGAGCAGATACTTCTCACAGTTTCAACAACCTACCTCACATCATTAACTAATGCCTGTTCATCTACACTTTGCATGATTGGATTACTGTTTCTTTTAATAGCATGTGAAAAACCATGATCTGCATGGAACCACTCTTTAAACCCTCTTATGGTCCTGATGCCTTTGACAAGATGAAAGGAATATCAATCTTTCACCCCATCTTTACCTGGATCCGCTGTTACCCTTGCCATCATGTGGGCTATTCTTTTTCAGTAATTTTTCAGTTATTGATCAAAGTTTTTTTTTTAATGACTGAAAAAGATTAAGACAATTCGGTCATAATGCTGATTTCACTCATAAAAAATATCTAAAAGCAAAAAATGACACAAGTTTTAAAGCAATTTCACAAATGACCAAAACGTCTCAACAAAAAGAAAAATCCAGGCAACTTCTGTAGCTATTGAAGGCAACATTGTTCAACTATTGGTTTCAAAATCCCACTTCTGGTGTCTACATTGGTACTGTCATGGTTGCTGTACGGCTTTTTGATTCACATTTACAGTCTACATCACCATGCACTTTTCTCACCCTTTTGCCTATCTCATTTCATTCGTGTGTTGCATAACTCTATTGGAAAAAGTGGTCTGGCTAATTGATAACTAGAGATAGACCGATATATCGGCTGATATTTGGGTTTTACCGATATATTGGCATTGACCATTTTATTGGGCGCAGTAGGTGTTGACAAAATGCTGTTTTATTCCTCACGCATGCAGACAACTTGGCCAAGAAAGCACAATGAAGCAAGTCAACACAGTTATCTTGCAGCAACATCAGCAGGTGCGTTTTCATAATCAAGCAGACAAGATGAACAATGGAGCATGTGTCACCCGTCGCAGCCAAAACAAAAGCATCATCATTAATCAGATTAATTGAAAATCATAGTGTATTGAAATTGCTACAATTTGAAAATTTTGAGCTCATAAACCCTGATTTTTGAAGTTTTCGAAAAAAGGTAAGGCATAGAATACATTATATTTTTGATAATGAAGCAGAAACCAAGATTAAAAAATTCTGGAAATATCGGTTATCGCTATATGAATGGCTGATATATTGGTAGCAGCCCTAAAAAGCCATATTGGTCAATCTGTATTGATAACAAAGGTCTTTGGAATATTGTGTGTATTCAGTAACAAAAAGTATATGCAGAAAAGTATTAAAGCATGAGATTTTTCTACATACAAGTCTTTATTAGAATTAACTGACAGATGCAATTGGCATGTCAATACTATCCGAAAGAACTTTCATGTTTTTCTCAACCATTATAACTTTTTGCAAAGGTCACAAAGTTTCTTGCAATTACTAAATCCAAATGCCATTGTTACTAGTTAATGGTAGAAATTGTTGAATAGTTAATTAAAATGGATAAAGCTGTGACAGTACAAATAAGTTTGGAAAACAGGTTTGCATGCAGCAATTAGCATATGTAAAAAAGAGATCTATAAAAATTGAAACTGGTTAACACTTTGGCGTCTGGCTAGTTTTGGCGATTTTCGCAAAAAAAACTGCAGTTTTCGGTTGCCTTACCAACGCCCTAGCTCCTCCGCCGATTGTGCTAGAGAGCTGTTCAACGGCTCAAACAGATCGGCCAGTCTAGTAGATTACACTCGAAAAAACAATTTTTGCCTGGGGGTGCGGGTTTTTTATGAGTGGCGTCATACGTGGAGGACTTTTAGGCCACCTTGGCCCACTTTGCCTGGCCCTGGGCGCCAACCGTTAGGTGGTAGTATTTTGCTGAAGTTTTTACTGGAAACTAGGCTAC
>JGI24159J19872_10003181_pt1 | contig 20241 bp, 14 predicted proteins | sample Ectturendosymbi4_FD_19872 | JGI IMG/M metagenome (IMG submission 19872) | reverse complement strand
TTGTGTGTGTAAGATTTTTACAGCCGTGGTGAAGTGAGGATCATATTGTGGCTTTAACGTCTTAATGCTGCCTAACATATGTGGAGTGTGTTTGGTTGTTTTGAGCACAGATAAGAAAAAACAGATGTGAAACTTAAGAAAAACGCAGGCGATGTGATTTTTCAAATAATTAACCGTGGCGTTTTCGGTTGGTTTGGCTGCAAAAATTAATAATCCTGTTCCCGCCAGCCAAGTACGATTTCAACAATTTCGTGTCATTGAAAGGCACACATTTTGCGTCGAAGGCAGCAACAAGCGCAGTGATCGCAGGGCACTCCACTGTTATTTAGATTTTTTTTATTGACCGTACGTTTGGAGCAGGGATGCAGTACTAACAAAAAAGGTGTGGGAACGCATCCAAAAATAGCCATTGTCAAACAATTTTGAACTCATTTTAAAGCAAAATGTGAAGAAGGTGTGGAAGGCCGTTTCCACGCGTTCCCGCCCCACTATACCCCTGATTTAGAGTGTCAATATCGTCATTTTCGGCTTTGCGCAAATTGAATAACGCTTTTCCATCATTTCCTCGTAACAGGTGGAGACGGGGCCTCACAAGTGGATTAGCCTAGGACTTCGTATCAGCTAAATCCGGCCCTGGGCACGCCTCCTCAGGGGAGAGTCGACCCATTTCCAGGGGAGCATGAGCATTACGCGATTTACAACATAGGAAGGTTTTGAATGGAGAAGGTTTCGGTTCAATTTATTCATTTGAAGTTAAGGGCTTAAAATACAAGACAGCTACTTAAAGGGAGGCATGATAGAGAAAAGAGCTAAAGGAGCCTTGCGGGCACGAACAGTACCAAAAAATATTGAAAATAACACATTGCATGTCTCAACCTATTTACTTCTTTTGCATGTAGAACAACAAGTTTCGATCAGAATACAAGTTTGGTAGTTTGGTCGTCAACCGACCACTAAAAAGGCTACTGGTGAATTTTCTGCATTTTGACTGCCTGTTTGGTGTCTTAATAATGCACACCTCCCACATTTTTGAGAGAAAATATGTTTATTTAAAAAATGCCCTCTTTAAAAATACAAGTTTGCCTTTTCAGATCATATGAGCTTCAGAATAATTGCTGAGTTATTGAAAAATGCGCCTGTGCTTGTGAAACGTTTGGAATGATATTTATTCATTTTGGAACATTATGCCAATACCATCACATTTACCTGGTAACCAGAGCGGGGTTAAAAAATAACTAAAAAAGAAAACACTTGTTGCAAATATGCAACCATTCGCTTGGTGTGAAAAGCACTAAGAAAACCGACGTACATTTGTGAATATTGTATGGTTGCTTTCAAAGATAACAAACCTGTATTTATTGCCTTTCAAAGTTTTAGTTTTGCGTTAAAAAGAAACATAACTGCAGATGAATTTTTTCAAATATCACGCAACTAAGTTAAACCGTATATTTTGTTATCCAACTTTTATGTAGGCTCAAGAAAGAGCTGGAGCTCCTTAAAGCAAATCACGAAAATATCGTGAGAGTCTTTGGATGGTCAGACTGGGCCAGTTCAATGGCATTGATCGTTGAATACATGTCAGGTGGAAACTTACGGCGTCTGTTGCTTGACGTTGATATTGTCCTTCACATGAACTTGAGGCTTAGAATGTCTTCAGAAATAGCAAATGGAATTTCGTTTCTCCACAACATAAGTGAGAAGCACCGTCTGGTTCATGGTGATCTAAAACCAGACAACATCCTTCTTACAAAGGACTTGCAGTGCAAGGTTGCTGACTTTGGTGGAGCAAAGATAGTGAAATACACCATGTCTACCATGACTGACGCAGAGGCTACCCAAGGTCAGATGACAAGAGCTTATGCGGCACCTGAACGAATTTTAGCAAAACGAAAGCCTAAGCCAAAGAAAGAACAGGACACATACAGTTATGGTGTCATTGTTCATAGCATACTCAGTCGCGAGTTGCCAACAGAACAGTTTTCATCTGAAGCTAAGTATCTAGAGGCAGTCAAGGAAGGTGAACGTCCTGATATGGAAATCATTGACACTCTTAAAGAAGACCATTCTTCACATGAAGACGATCTTGCAATTATTGACTGCTTGGTGTCAGTCATGACAAGATGTTGGCAACAAAATCCAGATGGTCGACCTAATATGATTGTCATCAGAGACGAGTTGTCAGATCTCCTCAACCAACAATCACCAGAAGCAATTCAACGTAGTGTTGCAGCAGCTCTTAAAAATATGGAGCTTTTTCTTCCTTCTGAACGTTCCCAGAACACGATTTTACTTCGTCAGTTCAATCCGAGCACCGGAACGTTCAACAAAAGTAAGAATGAAATATTGATAGACCAGAATATCTGCAGCATATGAATGTGCTGCAAAAACGTAGTCCCTGTATCGCCATACCAGGAAAACGCAAGACCAGGTAGCTGCTGCTACAGATATTCAGTGCTCACTGATCAACTTATATTTTTAAACAACGAACTGGCACTTTTCACTTTTTCGCAATGATTATTCGCATTAGGCAAGCCAAAGTCTACAATCTGGTTTTGTGTTTCAAATAAAACACCCTTGCCCAATTAAGAGCATTTTGGAATTACGCTTCATCGTACAAATGCGTATTTTAAACGTTCCGCATTGATATGGGAATTTAATCCAGTCTAAACAGCTGGTATAGTAGCCGAAACTCAAGTAACCAACAAGAGGTTCTGGTTCAATATATGATCTGTCGACTGATTTGACGGAGGGTTGAACAAAAGTGTAGGATTGTCAAACATAATCGCACTTTGTTTGAAAGAAACACCTGTTTTCAAAGTTACAAAGAAACTTGTTTGCATATAATTTTGGCAGTGGATGATGGAGCAGCGGAAATTGAACCAAATGATGGTGCAACAGCTTTGGTTCCTAGTCCTCGATCGAATTTGGTAACAAGTAAGTTTCATGATAATATTTATGAAAGAGTTGTCACCTGGACTGAGCTGCTGGGGGCCAAGTAAGGAAAAGAGGACCACATGCATAGGAACATGACGAAATCAAAAGATCATCAAACGAGGACCACAAGCATAGGGCATGACAAATTAAATGATCATCACTAACTTGGAATGGGATGTGTAACGTAAGCCACAACTGGAAACAAAACAATTTTTTACAATGTTGTTAAAGCCCTAATTAAAATTCAAAAATGATTCTTGTCATTGTATCCAGTACAGGTTACCTACGTAATAGGAAATAAACAAATGGTTACCAATGAAAACGAACTTCGAAAAGAAAGAACTTTGCTAGTGAAAACAACGTTTGCTGACCAATGAAACGCAACGTTTCACAAAAAACGAAACATGCCAATCAACACCTGTTACAGGTATTTATATTAGTAAAATTGTTGTTGCACATCGCAGAAGATCATCAAGGTAAGCATTTGACTCGCTGACTATTTCGGTGGATGATTGGGTTGTGTTGAAGGAAACTAGTTTCTCAGTACATAATGATAATTATCAACTGACAAAACCTACAGTATTGAATGTCTAGGAGCAATTTAACTAGTTTGTTTCACATACGAACACGTTTTCGGTATTTTTACTGATAAATAGAAGCGTTGATGTCTGCAGTAAATTTTTTGAAGAATTACAATACTACAGGCATAGTCGTACCGCATTTGGCTCTGGCAAACAGTTGCTCCGCTAGAGCATTTGAAATTCGTAGACTGATAGCAAAATGGTTGATTAATCGAAAAGAAATCACGAAATGTACACCATTGATGAATGAATAAATGCTCCCTGAATTTGGATATGGCATGTGGATGATCGTTTTTTAATACTTCGGTTGTCCAAATTCATTTGAAAATAAACCAATAATTTTGTGTAAAATTGCAAAATTTCTAAAATTTTGTAAGTGCTGAAGCGAAACAACTTTTAGTATGAAGCCAGTTGCTGACTTCGGAATAAAACATAGCGCAAAAGTCGATGTTTTAGTTCATGATACTTCCTGTTAAATTTAGTGATGCTATAAGTCGCATGTCCTCAAGTCATTACCACCTACATTCCTCTGACTGTGACGGTGGAAATGTTAAAATAAATTTGAGAAACTGCTTTCTTTGCAATTTACTCAACATTTCCATCCATGATGTTCCTGTGGCAAGATTCATTCTGCCAATACAATTTTGCCAGACGTCAAGCTTCCTTTGATAATAATTAGGAAATACCTTATATCATACTGATTGATCAGGTTTCGCTGTTTTGCAAACTGATAGATTTCCATTATCAAATTGAAAAGTTTTGTGGAGCTTCAAAATGTTAAAACGGCTGACAACTTTTCCACCTTTCCAAATTTTTTGCTGGCCTTGAAAGAAGTCTAACTATCCTTTCTGGAACCACACTCATGCAAAGTATTTCCGCAAAGTCTGGCTATTGAGACATTTGCTTTATATGTTGTTTTCAAAAATCAGCCCCTCAACATGGTTCACAACCAGCCTTCTTCTGAAAGTGCCAAGTCAGAAACTATCTTGAGTACAATGGGGACCAGTGGAAACGGTATATGTGCTTCTGTGCGTGCTGGATTTGTCCAGCAATGTATTTGTGGTTTCAATTTTAGTGTTCTTTTTTCGATGCTTGTAATATAAGCAAAAATTAAGGTACCAAACGCTTCTTAAACAGCGTTGGTTCACAAAAATCAACTTTTGTGTATTTTAAATTTGTTACCATTTTGTGCAAAAACGTGGTGATACTGTAAACACGCTACAAATAGTAAAACAATAAAAATCCCACAGAAAATTTCTCGGATTGAACTGAAAACATTTGCTTAACAATAACCACTTTAATCCAGTTCACTGAACGATTTTAATCTGCAATGGTATACCGTGTGCATGCATTTTGATATCTCATTTAAATTATATTGCAAAATCTATTCTTTTGTGTCCTGATCCTCCTAGCTAGCAAGTGGTACAACCTAATTCTTCTACGGTATCACAACGTTTGCCCATAACTGTGTTTAACCATTTTCGAAGTTTTGAACTTGCTCGCTAAACCATTAGGTTCTTGTTTTTTTGAAAACACCGCAGCGAATAGTTTCAATCAAAAAGATATTAACCAATGTGTTTTTCTCGCAAACAAACGCTGAAAGACAAAAAGGAGAAAAAAGATGGCATTTTCTTATTGGGGAAAATCAAGAGTTGCTGGTAGGAAAGAAGTTATTTTTTTGTTTCGGTGAAGGCGGTTCGCAGGAAAACGAATGAATCGTTTCATCGCAGAACTCACAAAGATTACTACAGTATGTCACTGACAAACCAGAACTATTGGTGATGAAATATTGATGATTAGAAACGATTGTATTAGGAAACTCAGCTAATCAGAAACTTGTTTAAATATTTTGTATGATATAAGGAAGTCACACACTCGATAGCCTAAAATGATTTTATTCTCCTGTAGCAGGGCTTAAAGTTTTCCATTTGAACTAAAGTATATCTTATAAATAACCCTAAAACAACTTTTGGTTCAACCTTAATTCCACCACAATGCATTCCACTTTTAAAATTGGACAAGCCTGTTTTGACAAAAATATTGTTTTCTTGTTCAATCAAGTAAGTCTTTGTTTTTCACAAAAATATTTCTACATGAATTTGAGCTATATGCTTGCATTGCTGGTCCAAGACATCCCTTCTGACGCTTTTAACGCTAAGTCAAATATCCTATCAAACCAAGTGATGGTAGTGTTTGAAATTTATGCTTGTTTCAAATTTTTAGACAGTCATGCAAATTGTTTTTTTAAAACGGTGTTTTGAAAATCTATATTTAGAATACACATAGGTATCACTAATGAAAGCTTGTATCACAAGAAAAGCGCTCCATCATTTTTCAGATTAAATATTTTCTTAGTTATCGTGATAACAGCAAACCTTTTCAAATGATGTTTGTAGAATTTATTTTTGAAAATAAAGGCCAAAGTATTCCTCAAGACAACCCTTCTTCCCAAAGGACCTCAGAAACATCACAAGCAACAATCAAGAGCACAAGTAAAGCAGGTGAGATTAAAGCTGCATGTTTTTGTAGCATTGTTTCATTTTTTGAAAATTTAGCAAAGTTCATTAATAAATTTTAATATAAATTGGTTTTGCAAAAACAGAGCATAGCGAGGTTCAAGACAGNTCTGCCACNCANGTGANCTCACAAACATCGCAAGCAACAATCAAGAGCACAAGTGAAGCAGGTGAGATTAAAGCTGTATGCTTTTGTAGCATTGTTTCATTTTTTGAAAATTTAGCAAAGTTCATTAATAAATTTTAATATAAATTGGTTTTGCAAAAACAGAGCATAGCGAGGTTCAAGACAGGTCTGCCACTCAAGCAAGTTCACAAACATCGCAAGCAACAAACAAGAGCACAAGTGAAGCAGGTGAGATTAAAGTGGCCTGTTTTCGCAGCATTGTTGCATTTTTTGAAAATTTAACAAAGTTCAACGACGTTAAAATGTAATTGGCTTTGCAAATCAGTGACATAACGTGGTTCGAGACGGCTCTGCTACAGAAATGAGCTCACAAACAACTCTCGCCTTGTGTCGTGAGACCTGTTGTTTCCTGCTAATTTCCGGATGGAAGTTTTGAGAAGGTTCCTTCACTTGGTTTTCTTCATCGTTTGAGCGAGTTCTTTCAATCCAGTGCTAGGCTGCACTAGATTTCAGAACAGGTGTTTTGCAGCCATTCGATTGACTCGTCATCCAGAGCAGTCGGACCATGCACACCATGCAGTGGTGCGCAGAGGGGGGCCAACGGAGCGGTGGCCGCGGGCATCCAAGGCAGGGGGGCATCCAAAGAGTGAAATTACAAAAAATTAAATGCTGTAAATAGATGATATTTCCTGTTGTAAGGCTACTAAATCATGTTGCATAGATTTAATTTTTCGAAACTTGTTTTTTTTGTCAACACTAGTTTTTACGTATACAAATGCCAGTAATTTTCACATTCTTTAATACCAGGGACCAGGGCCTACAAAAGGGGAGTACAAGAGGTACGTTGTATCCGTGACAGGTAGGTACTGGGGTCCGTGAGGATGAAAGAAGGCACGCTGCGTTTTTCTCTAATCGAGCCTAAAATTAATAGTGGGAGCCTGCTAGCAGCATAACAATCAATCTACTTCTAAATCTTAGCGTGGCAGCTGTTTTATCTTCTGTATATTCTGATTACTATGCAAATAAGCTATACAAACTTCAATGAGGGCTCCAGAAGCCAGGGGTCCCGGTATCATCCTTCGTACCTCCTGGTTAAATATTTCTCAAAGGCTCTGGAAGGGACCTATACTCTAGGTGTGCGGCGCACACCCAATCATTCTGATAGTGATGTGACTTTTTCCAGATCGTGCGATCGAGGGAAAACCACAAAAAAAGGATTGAAAGAAACAATTATGTGCGTTTAATTGAATTTTCTGAGCCAAACTTCAAAACTGTCCTATTTCAACTTGCTTGATTTAGCTGACTCTTTGCTGCATCACTAGTTTCCCGTTTCGTTTTTTGATGTGGCAACCCTGGGTGCGCGCTAATGCAGACGCGCACCTGTGCTTGCAATATGTGCATCGTGTCGAGCTTCGTCATTAATTTTGAGTTCAGGCGGATTGATCGTAACGGCTCACACAAGTCCGTATCTCTATTTCCCCCCAAAAAATGTACATGTAACAGCCACAAAATAAGGAATGAAAGTTTTCGTGCGTATTTTATGCACATTCTCAATTCTTGTGTAATTTAGCTTAATTTCAAACTGTCAAACCTGTGTGTCCACCATCCCAGCCGCATACCTTCTCTGTTCAGCTGCTACTCGACGAGACATTGGCGCAGGCTTATGTTTCTGCAGTTGAGAACTGCCCTGTCGTAGCGTTTTGAATGTGTTTCACTCCACTGTTTTAATGCGCAGACTTATATTTTTACAGTTGCAAACAGGGCTGACATAGCACTGAGTGTGTTCTGCCCACCTGTTTTAATGCGTTGCCGGATATTTTTTCAGTCATGAACTGCTCTGTCTGGGCATTGAGTGCTGTGTTTTGCTCCGGTCTACTAACTTGGAATGCTAAAAATTTATGTTCGTTACAGTGACACATTGTCCAACAACGAGCACGGAAAGTGCGTCATAATAACATGCATGTTGTGTCAACAAATTTCACCAAAACGGCGGTATGGAAACGTGAATTTGACCTCATTATGTTACGTCACAAACAGCGTATATCTAGTAGCAGTGAATACCATAGGCCCAGGCCCGTCGACAGGTTTTAGAAGCAGGGGGGGCCAAGCACCCGAAGGAGGGGCCAAAAACCAGAAGGGGTGCCACATTTTTAAAATACAGCATTGGCTGTATGTAGCAACTGGGGGGCCAAACGTTAAATGAGGGGGCACCGCTTTCAAATGGGGGGGCCGGGCACCACTGCCCCCCTCGCTGGCGATGGCCCTGCATAGGCCACTACTCAGTATTAGAATCTGTAGGGGGTATACTATTGAACAGTCGCCCCGGGCATCACCAGACCTCTGCACGCCACTGACTCCATGGCATGATCGATTGAATGGACAGTGAACGACATCATGGTCAACGTTCCATTACTCTACACCACACTCACAAGGCGCAGNCGAAACCACACTCTTTTGTGNGAGCAGGAACGAAAACGTACGACACCGGTATGGAGATGGTTAAACCCAGATTCACGGTGTTGNTGGTAGCCCANTCCNGGCGTGTGGATGTCGATGTCGGGGAAGAAAGTGCCAGCACTAGCAGTGCTCTCCAACCACTCCGGAGTCCATCGATGATCCGTCCAGAGCACCGCACGTCTGCTGATATTGTCTAATGAACTGAGGAGTTGTTGTGCGGCGGGTACAAATGAGTGTCTCGATTTGAGATACCGTGTGTTCCCACCCGGTGAAAGGGTGAGACTGAGACCTTAATAGAGCAGATGTCCGGGATCCATGGAAAGACGTGCAAGAGAGAGTGTGTCTTCTTTGCGCCGAACTCAGCAGGTTAGATGCCCTCAAGGATAGGAAGATTGCCTGCATAGTACGCAGGCATCCAGTCACAGATCGCCGGACGTCGCTGATGACAGCATCCATGTGGCGGGTGTGAGCACTACGGCACCAAACAGGAGCGCAGTGTTCTGCTGTTGAATGGACCATGACTAAGGTTGGTGTTTTCCACCCAGCCCAAGTCAGCAAGCTGCTTCAAGAGTGCGATGCGTGATGTCAGCTTTGTGTCAAGTGGCTCGAGGTGTCGACGATACATGAGCGTCCTGGCCAAAGATACTTCGAGGTGGGCAAAAGAGCAGTCTTTCGTATGTGAAATTGATTTTCAGCTCATGTTTAGCTTCCTTGTCGTTGAGATGGAAAAGTGCCAATGCTGTTTTTGCAGCGATGAGCTTTAGCTTTCGCATCTGGAACTATAGACCCATAGTCGCCTGATCTTGCTGAGCACTCCTTCCACTGCTTGCCAGTCTCCATCTGTGTGCATGATTGCTAGATCGTCAGCGTATGCATACTTTTTGATTTTTGGAGACTGTGATTGGCAATCTGAGGTGTAGATGTTGAAAAGAAGGGTTGTCAAAATCCCCGTGTGACGCCATTTTTTAGATTTGATAACCTTCTCCGTTTGTTGATGCGGGTGGGAAGGTGTAGCTGCGTTTGCGAACAATCTCAATGATCATGCGGAATATGTGCCTGTCAGGTTGTAATGACAGTAACTTGCAGGTGAAGCCGCGATACCATGCAGTGCCTTAGGCTGCTGCAAGATCGACAAATACAGCTCTGGCCTTCGTCTTAGCCAAAAAGTTGTCCTCAATATCTTGCGTCAGCAAGATGACATTAACTGCTGTTGACCTACTCTGTTGAAAATCCGGCTGATCCTGAATGGTTCGACACAAACCTACAAGTAGATGAGTCCCTCGGGCATCTACAAAGGGCCACACAGTAGAGATACAGAGCAATAACACTTAGGGATCCGAATGACTCATTCGGCTTAGGTTTCGCAACTACTAGCGCTCTTCGCACCCGCTCACGCACCTTTACAATTCAATTCGATGTAATCTAGGTTGCGACCTTTATCTTGAACAACATGCTCATAGTTTACACAGGAGCTTAAGATTTGTGGTTCGCGTGTATTCTCTGTAGTTGAACGAAACAAGCAGACGACAATCGTGAGCTCGAAGTACGTGAAATGAATGGAGAGTATAGTGGCATGACAAAGAAAAGTGAAAGACACGATAATGCAGTGACGTTTCTTGCTATGAATGTTGAGCAACGTAAAAATGCAGATAAATTATGAAATCACCCTGTGAAATAGTAAGAAATTACCACAACGTGTAGCAATGTCGCGTGACACTTTCGTTGACGCTGGAAGGCATGCACTGTAGAGTCACCATTGCCAAACGCTGTGACGGAAGTCTTACCTGCTCGATTATGATAAAATTCCCTTCTAAATACATGACGTCAAACGTCCCATTCTTCACAATCACAGCGCTCAGCGTATGTTTGTTCCGTTGGCTCTCTTTTTGCCAATTTTTGGAAAGAAAACTTCGACATTCACAGTATGACCTGAAACGACGCAAGTCGTTATTTTCAGCGTTGAGTCAGACTTTCAGGCATTTAGATATGTGTTGGTGAGCAACAGCATGTGACAATGTCAATCAGTCGAATCCCAATCGACAGAGGCCAAAGTCCTCTTTTACGCGGCTTCTTGTCCTGTAGCCTACGTGTGCGTACAGGTGATTCAGCGTATGTTTAAATCATCTTGATCCAAACCGAATTTTGCTTTCCTGTATGGTTGATGTTAAGATGGGTAGCATGCAATGTCGATTCCGTCGTAACATTCCTCCCTCTTTAAGGCGAAGCTTTCCTTCTCCGTTGCAGTAGAAAGCTGTTGCACATTTCCTTTAGGAACTTCATGTGCATTCTTTGCCATAGTTGGTCAAATCAAGGTGACGGAATCCTGATTTGGTTCTGACGTTGTCTGGTTCATTTTCATCGTCGAGGGAAAGTGTTGCTGATTTCCGTTGCAACTGTATTTCTCAGGTGCGAGGAGTGCAAGCATGCAGTTAGGCGAACCACAAAAACGTTGATGCACCTCTTTTCACGTTATTTCAACCTCTTTCAGCTTATTCTGAATTTTTCCATCATTCATAATTCATCCGGGAACTTTAACAGCTATGTGGTAAAAGATGACGTGGTTGGTAAATTCAGAAGTCAAGATCAACTGATTACGGTACTATTTGGAGTAAAATTGTTAATGTCAGAATACGTTCTTTGAGGCTTGGGTCACGAGATGTTCATTAAACTTAGATTTGGGTCGCACACAAAAAATTGGAAACTTCTAGAGTAGTTGAATTGTGGGTAGGTTGATTATCGCTGCATATGGGCCTTGCTTTGCACTTTTTTCTAGCAATGGCGTAATAAGGTTGGTTTACAAAATTTCCCCTATTTTATGATATATCTACTGTTGCACTACTTTGCCCAAGAATGCAAGGCGATTAGAAAATCAAAGAAGGTCGCTGTACATATCTATCGCAGCCACAGATTTTGCTGTGATTTCCTCAGTGGTATGTGAGCAACTGCGCCGCCATGGGTCGTAAATGAGCATCCGAAAAATAATTTTTGTGAAAAGATGAAAACGAACCTTCGTCTCCTAGTACCCTCTAGATTTTTCTTGTAAGCTCCTTGTAAAAGTGCAAAAGTCCTAACTGTAAGTGGATAAAAAATGAAAAGTGTTGCATAGCTCCTCCAAGAATAGGAGTCCTTACTGATGCATCATATTCGTAGTCATATTATCCGGTTCGCGTGCATTTTCCGTCCACTTTCTTGCCAAATTTGTCGACTCGAAATGTGTTTTCAGCAGTCGGGCTTGTGCCTCAACTAAAGGATTATCCGTGGTTGCAATTAACAAAAGAAATCCTGGTGCACTTAATTATGATCTCGGTTGAATGGAATAACATTCGTGTTTGAGTGTCTGAAACCACGTTTTATTTTCATCGCAGTGTTTTACTTGGTTTGTTTGCCAAACGGCTGTTACTTGTGCTCTTACTTTTGCTAATTCGGGTAAAAAATCATCTCGAAATAAAGCGCAAACTTTTGCGATCCTGTCTCATATTTTCCACGGCCGTGGCGCCCCATCTTATCTACGTGTGTTGTTCGCAGAAAGTCGCTAAGGTAGGATCAGTAAAGGCATGGTCATGACAGATTTATTTCGGTCGCACGGAATACGTTGTGTGATGTTAGTGGATTTGTTGAGTTTTACTTGTCCTGGGAACACTTGCGTTAAAAAAGGTGCTGCTTCTCCCAAACCTCATACATTGCAGCTAAACTTCATTTCTACTCCATATTAAAAGTTTTAAACGCGCAGGAACACATTGCCCGGTTCATTCTATCTTCTTAACAGTTTGCGTTCACAACAAGCTGTTGCATTTTGTATGTGTATGTGGTTGTTTTATGCAGTTGGTGTTTTGGCTTTGTCATGGTATGAAAAGCAAGCCAGCGTATTTTATGTGCAACATATGTGTGAAGAGTTTCAAATCTACGGAAACGCAGTTCAAACTTTAGTAAATAGTCTTATTACTGAAGAAATACAAGCATTTTCTCAATGATTTTGCAAAGCCGAAATTTGGTTAGTTTATATATTTTCCAGTAGCAGTAGACACCAACGTTCCCAAAATAGGAACAAAATAAAACACACAAGTACAGCAAAATTTCAAAAAATAAAATTATTTTTGGTCTTATTACAGATATGGCAAGTGGACAAAAGCTTAAAAAATCATGAGAAAACATTCATTGTGTCTATGAGCCGTCTCTAAACGGTTAAGGAATTTGCATATTTGCAACACAAATTTCAACAAAAAATTTTTATATAATTTTTTTAAACTTGTATTGCAAACAGTTTTAACAAAAAGCACTTCAATGAATGTATGCCAAATATGCTCAAACTTTCAAGAATCATATTTTAAGCTGACGTAACTCCTAATTTCAAGAATTATATTCTCAGCTGGGGCAACTACTCACCATGACCTACTATGCCTGTCCAAATTTTGCTCTAACTTTTCATCGGTTTGGGAGGTAGAATTGGTCAGGATTTATCAAATACAAGTGAGCCTTGATGAAGAAACGTTCTTGAAGATTGATTTCATGCAGTGAATGTAAAATTGGAGATAGCTTCGAAGTTGTTGAAGGTTTTCTATTGGACACCATCCTTTGAGAAATACTCATTCCTGTTTGGATTTGTCTATTGCATTTCAACAATCGAAAAATGTTTTTCAAAATTATGTATTTTCAATCAATTTCAATACATGTGTGCCGGCGTAGTTTCTATGTCTGAGCAAACACGGAGACGTAACGTGATCGACGTTCGTTTAATTCGTGAACGGAAAACTAACTCGAGACACGTCGAATGCAGAAATGAATGGATCGGGCTCGCCGTGGAGAAAGAGTGTTAGTAGTTATCAGATTCAGTGCAACATTCCTACGTTTCAGGCATAATTGAGAAAAAGTGTGTAGCTTACGTGTTTCTTGAACGATGCAGAAAGTCTAGNAATGTATTGTTGCACGCTTTGATGCAGTCAGATTGTTTATATTTGTCCTTATTCTTTGAACACTACAACCGCATTTTACTTTGTGACTGAGTGCTCGGACGTTACAGTGTTTGTTTGAGGGCGTGGGCATGCCACAACACATTCGTACTTTACCTGGCCTTGGCCAGGTAAAGACTCAGTTGCCTACTCTGGATGTAGTGCTGTATCAAGTGTCACTGGTAAGAGAACAATTGTGTTAAGTATCCATTACCCTGTGGTTCGTACCTCCACCACCATTATAAAATGTCCTGTTGTGTCTGTTTTCATCAACCTGCGTTGTGGAGATAGTGTGTGTTTGTACTCATCGGACTTCCTATCTGTTTCAAAACATTAAAATTAAAAATTAGAAAAAATCAAAATTAAAAATCACTTTAAAATGTTGATACCTGTTACTAGAATTGTTTTCAGTTTAGAGCAGGGGTTTCCAAACTACCGCCCGCGGACCAAATGCGGCCCGCGTAACCATTTCATTCGGCCCGAGAAGACATTTTGTCAATAATGAAAACATAATATATGTACGAAAATATGTTGATTTCGTGGAATGTAACATATCCCGAAAGAATCACATTACGTAAGATGTCCGCCCCTCGAACTGTTGTGCAATAACTTATGTGGCCCTCGGACAAAACCGTTTGGAGACCCTGGTTTAGAATGTGTCTACAAAATCAGATTAATGCTCTATTACGTTTAGATCACAATCCACAGCCATCTTCACCAGAGCATTCTGACAACATCAGAAAGGTGAAACGACCTCTGGAAGAAATATTCCTTCCTCCAGGTGGGTGAAATATATTATTTTGCGCAGTTGAATGTTCATTGCTTTTGGGTTCAGCGACAAATATGAAAAAAGTTGGCAATTGCGAATTACTTCTTATTGGAAATTTTTTAAAGAAAGAATAAAAAAGTAAACAATTACCGCATGATAAAAACTTACATGATTTTAACTTTTCGATCACACCCCTATGTTCCATCTTTTCGCCATAAAATGCTTACCAGGAAAGTTAATATGTAACTTTTATTGAGCCAAGTGCTTTTTCACTTGTTTAAGGAGGGTCCGAGATGCAAAGGACACGGAATATTTTTTCAGTTTTTGTTTAAAAGCTCATATTATTCAAAATTTTACTGTGTGCCTGGCAATTAGGTAAGTCCTTTGTCATGTCATCGTTTTTATATCGTTACAACATACACCTGTCGCTCCAAATATTATTGATGATTTGATACAAAAACAGTATAACGCGTGGCATGCAGTCAGACTATGTTCCCATACATTTTATGTTGTTCATCTGATTAGGCGTAGTACAACATCCTTGCTTTTGCTGTTATTTACACATTCGCAAATCGACGTATATGCATAGCACTAAGATTTACTGAAAGTTGACGCCAATGTTGTTTGTGCAAACTGAGATTTTTGTATCTAAAGTTTGCGTCATAGAAAACTATGAATCCTTTGGAGCTAGTGGCAAAATTATCAAAATTGACAAAATCACAGCAAGTGTAGGTGGTTTCCACCCCTTCAATCTTTGAAGAAATTTTTTAGAAAGGTTATACCCTGCAATATCAGACGATCACCAAACTTTACCATGAGAATAGGGTTCTCAAAAGAATCCCTTTGATTTTTCCCATGTCATATTAATTTAAATTAAGGTCGATCGTAGATTTGCTTACCGTGCTGGCACAAGACATCGAAGTAAACTTATTGGCGAAAAAGGCATGAGCTGTGTTTGTCGATCTCACAACTGCCCACCGCACTATATGGCATTGCGGCCTTACCTACACGCTATTGCAATTCTCATCTAACAGGCACATGCTCATGGAGCTGTTTGGTAAGTGCAGCTTCATCCCTACCACCGGTAACAACAAATCTACGAGAAGGTTACGACCCTTCATAAATGGCTTTACATCTGTCCTATCACCTCTTTTTTTAATATCTACACTTCTGACTTGCCCATCACCGTCTCCAGAAACTATGCGTTCACCGACGATCTAGCAATCATGCATGCTGATGCAGACTGGCAAGCAGTGGAAGGAGTGCTCAGCAACGACATGGCAAATATAGGTGAATATATAGGTCAAGAACAGGAAGTTAAAGCTCAGCAATACAAACACGGTGTCAACAATCTTCTATTTTGACAACAAGGAACATCAGGGTGAGCTGAATGTCCACGTGAATGAAGAAATCGTGCCCTTTTGCTCCGAGTCCAAATATCTCGGAGTAACGCTGGATAAGACGCTATCGTATCGCCGACACCCCGAGCCATTGCGCAAAAAGCCATTTCGCATCACGCATCGCACTTTTGGGGCGGCTTGGGGAAACTCCATTGCGCACAGCCACCTTATCTGCTGTCCATTCAATAGCAAAGCACTGCGCTCCTCTCTAGTGCCGCAGCACTCACACCTGCTTCAGTGATCCTGTCGCTAAAGACGCCATGCGAACTGTGACTGGACGCCTGCATCCTGCACTATCGGACAATCTTCTCATCCTCGCGGGCATCCAACCTTGCTGCGGTTCAGCGCAAAGGAGCCACATTGCCTCTAGCACGCTGTGCCATGGAGCGCTGACACTTGCTCCATTCAGCTCTCAACTGTTCACCGGATGGGAATTCACGGCATCTCAAATCCTGACACCAATTTGTACCCGCCGCACAACAAACCATCAGTCTGACAATAAAAACAAAAGCGCGACGCACTGGNCAGTTCACCGATGGAATGCGGAGTGGTTGGAGAACACTACGAAACTCAGCAATTTCATTCCAGGCGTCGACACCCACCCTCCTAGAAAAGAACAGCGTGAATCCGACTTAACCACATCTACACCGGTGTCGGTCGTTTCCATTCCTGCTGACACAAATGGGGTGTGGTCTTTTTCTGTGGCTTGTGAGTGTGACGCAGAGGAACAGACAGTTGATATATCGTCCATGACTGTCCAATCCATCAACCTCTCTTTGGAGTGCATCGTTTGACAATTGTGCATGAGGGGACAAACGAATGGCTGCTCATCAGCTGGCTGGAGATCTGGTTCGACATAGCAGTGGATTTAAAGAGCTGCTTATAATATTGTTGCGATCGGAAATCCCGAGCGGCATATGCGCGAAGCTTCGCACTGTGGCAGCAAACAACAATAGAGTTCACATGCCATGATCACTCTATTATTGCTTGTTCGCGCCACATACATATATTTTTGTTCTTCGCGCGCATCCCGTTCGTGGTGAATCACACAATCAACACAACACCACTGGAGAGGTTGCAACAATATGAAGAAATGAATTCGTTCATGGGTTTACTGACGGATCTTAAGGAAAAAAAACAGGAAACGATATCTATGTACCGCAGCTGAGAAGAGTCAAAATAAGCCATCAATCTTTTGTTCGCAGCTCGGACCTTCAAAAGATTCTTAGCGGTCTTCATTGGGTGTCAACTTCCCATGTGCGCTGTGCTACTTTTCTGATAGTCTCAGTGCTTTCGAAGCCATTGCAAGAAATTGCTGGAGGAGTCAATAGTAAGCAAAATTGTTCTACTAAAGAATAATATTCTTACTAGAAGACATGAGATCGCATGTGTTTGGTTGCCAGCCAACACCGGTATTCTTGGAAATAATGATGCCGCTTTCCTTGATAATCTCTCCACAACCTATAACCTAAGGTGATGTCACCTATAAAAACCCTTTCACCAAATTAGTTACCCTGATTCTCAAGTCTGCGATCACTGCCTCTATTTGTGGAACAGCAAAGCCTTGTTGTGCCAGCACTTCTTTCCAGGTATTGATAAACAAACATTCGGTAAAACGCACCCGTTCTCCTTTGATCTTTCGCCTTCACACAAGTCTCTGCTCACTGCACTACCATCTACATCGAATAGGACTTCATCCGAAAGGCCTATGTGAGGAGTGTAACTTACGAGAAACCGTTGAACACTTCCTAATACATTGTGAACAATACACTTCAGCACGAACAAAGGTTCAACAAACCATGCAATATCTGACTATTAGATTCCACTGGATACAAATTTTACAGGATGTCAGTGGCAATCCATTGTCATCGACTTTACCAAACAAACTGGCCGAAAACCTTAACAATCACCAAAGGAACCAGATATGACACTACAAAACCGTTCAGTCACCAGGGCCACTTCACCATAAAGTGTCTTTTGGGGTCCGGTTTGAAGATGAGGTGGTAGGTTGTACGCAAGTTTAGTCAGAGCATGTTTTTCTGACTAAAATTTTTCAGTTTTGTGAAGATCTAACATGCAAGAATTTATACGTTATATGAAAATGTCATTGACTGATTGTAACTGATGCTTTGCTTGGTATCACTAATGTTTTCATTGGTGTCATGTCTTTATATTATTTGTGACGTAAACAATTTGACGGTTAATGGGATTAATCTCTCTAAGGAACATCGATTAGATCTCTACCAATATCTACTGGGGAGTTATGGGCGGAATCGCGTGAGGCAAAGTGTATTTTCGGCCCTTTCAGGGCTTAGGTGCCAAAATGGCCTAAAGGACCAATCTGAACAGCAAAATAGACGGAAATTGATTTGCGACAATAAAACAATAATTTTAATCTTTCTACTTTTTTCTACTTTTTGCAAAGGCATTGTCAACTCCCAGGAACTATGCTTTAGAAAGGAGAAGATATGCCAAAGAGTGAATTGGTGCATAATAATATTGCCAAATCCTCTAATTCGGCGGAAATCTAGGTGTTAAGATACCAATTCCATCCTTCTTCACACATATCTGAATACATCTGTAATTGGTTGATGTACAAGGTAAAACAAAATCTACTAAGTCTATCAATGAGCAACTGGCGAAAAGCAGCCGTAGTGCGGCTGTCAAAAGTGTTAACGTTTCCCTGGCAATTATTTATTCTTACTGATTTGCAACAACTAAGAATTGTTGATAAACAGGCCAATTACAAGTGATAGTATCTCAAGACTTTGCATCTCGAAACGAGAGGTGATCAGAGTTACATTTTTTATGTTCTTGCTCTGGCTCCTACTCCAAAAAAGAGCTCCAGCTCCTGCTCCGAAGCTCGCAGAAACTTTATACTCCAACCCCTGTTTACGCTTCGAAAAATTAAAACCAAGAACAAAGAACACCAGAATCTATTCTCAACGAAGTATGTGTTCTTGCGAAGTTTGCCTCACATTTAATAAAAGCTATTATCCAGCTTCGGAAAAAATATAAAATTTAAATCCTTCTCCAACTCCGGTTTATATGTAAAATTCCGATTCCAAGTTTCAGATGAAACGTAGACTCCTGCCTAAAACCACACAGGTTCCATGATCACCTTTGCTTAAGACCTGGTTTGGTCTATCTTTCTCTTATTTTCAAAAGTGTGATATCACGATTTTTTTGTGTCTTGAGACTTGCAGTGCTCTATCAACATGGGTGGGCAAAGTTCTATCAATCTAACCTTTTTGTTGTTTGACCGACCGTTGAGGACCAAAAACAGAAAATTTGCAAAATGCTTCATTTTTTAAAAACCTTCCAAGTTTCAGTGATATTCTCTCAGTCAATTGCAGGATGACAGGTGAGGATAACAGATGCCTTCACGTAGCCCTTTCCGTTGCAGCATTTCTTGAAATGCTTACTAAACCTGTCGCTTCGAGAGCAAACACTACTACCCGTGCTGGATGTGTTCAGCGTGGTCAGGGTAAGGAAAGGCCTGGCGCAAGGCCCGGCAGAACAAATGCTGCCGATGATGACCCACGACCCAGCATACTCCAACTTAACACCAAGGGGCTCACTACAAACAAGGTCAGCATTATTGAGCAGCTAGCCTATAAGAACAAGGCCTTCATCATCGTCCTATAGGAGACCCACTGCACAACTGCAGACAAGCTAGTGATTGCCAACTTTTCACGAGCTGGGTCAGCCCTGAGCAGGAATCACGGCCTTGCCACGTGTGTCCACGAGCGGTTGCAATGGTCACTGATCGATCAGTCTTCAGAACTATCAGAGACTGAGTGGTTGTGCGTAGGTGTCGCAGGATATAAGATCATTAATGTCTACAAACCTCCACGCTCGCGATTTACACCAACGGCCATCCAGACGTTCCCACACCCCAGCCTGTATGTTGGCGACTTCAATTGCCAGCATGTCAACTGGGGTTACGACAAAGCATCTCCTGACGCTGAGAGCCTGGCTTCTGGGCAAAATCAAACAACCTTGGACTGTTGCATGATCCAAAGGAAACAGCTAGTTTCTTCTCTCACCGATGGAACGTCGGCACCAACCCAGACCTGGCCTTCGCGAGCTTCGGCCAGAACAGTCGACTGCCGGACAGATGTGTTCTTGGAAAGTTCCCACGGTCAAAACATCGGTCTTCCCTAATGACGCCACCAAGACTCAAGGTTCCTGCCCACAGCAATCCGGTAAAGCACTGGGACTTTTGCAAGGCTGATTGGAAGCGCTTTTGCCTCCACACATGTGAATCCGTTGAGAGATTGCCTTTTGCGGACATTTTTAAATATTGAGAGGGCATACCAGGATTTTTGCGAGAGCCTACTATCCGCGGACAAGCACTGTATCCCACGTGGACGTCGGAAGAACTATGTGCCATGCTGGGACAAAGAGTGCAAGACCCTCTATCGCTCCTTCATCCGAGGGCCAGCGGGATTGACTCTGATAGAGCCGCTTCGTCCCAACTATCTCGGCTAGAGCAGAAGAAGCAGGAG
>JGI24159J19872_10003179_pt1 | contig 20244 bp, 8 predicted proteins | sample Ectturendosymbi4_FD_19872 | JGI IMG/M metagenome (IMG submission 19872) | reverse complement strand
ATGTACCCCTAGGGGTAGATTTTTTTATCTAAAAGGGCACATTTGAGGTTAGCAATGGAAGAGAAAAATTATGTTTGCATATCATTCATTTCGGAATACTCGCATTTATACATAGGTCAACATCAGCAGTGAGTATTATTATTTTCAATTATTATGAGTATTATTATTTTCACTTTCTTCACCTATATGCTTGCCTCACCTGCTCATCTGTACATGTCTCATCTCTTCACCCATTGCTTGCCTACCATCATCTGTGTTATGTNGATGTCTATTGCGTTTTTTTTTNTNTTTTTGCTATATGCTACTTTTTGGTTACATATGGTTACGTGCTAACATATGGTAAAGTCAATGTGAATGTAGCAGATTTATCATTTTTATATACCAGGGCAGAACAGAAAGATTTGGTAGATTTTCTTTTTGTAGTAGATATTTTGTGGAATTGTGACATGCCTAAATTACTTGGTTTCAAGAATCAAGTGATTAGAAAGTTTGGCATGGTGCATGTGTATAATTTACATGAACTGTGATTTATTGTTTCCGGCATTTGTAAGTAGCCTGTTTTCTAAGCATTTTCAAGCAAAAGTAAATGATAACATATTTTGTTCCGGCTCTGGCATCAGGGACAGAACCTTGTACAGTGGAAACCGCTTAATAGAGCATCAGTTTATAGAGCAAACCGTTTATTCGAGCAATTTCGGCTGAAAAAAAACAATCTTGTCTTTTTCCTCTTGTAAATTCTTTGCTTATTAGAGCAGGCACACCGCTTATTAGAGCAGTCAGATGCGCAGCAGTGATCATGCTGTAGACCAAGCAACCAAAAATGAAGTAAAACAATAAAAATCGACCAGTTCTTTTGTGCNGAAGAGGGGTAAGAGTGAACAGTGTCCACCACAACAGCTACTGTGCAATACATTATGACAAAAATACAGTAACTTTTTTTTTTACAAATGAAATACTGTGTACAGTGCTCACAACGAGAATAAAATACAGTGTACTGATATTGATATGTGTATTGGTGAACCCCTAGTNCAGGGGTTCTCAACCCTTTTCCTGTTAAGTGCCCCCGAGTCATAAAACAATCAACCCGAACTCCCATTACAGTATGCTGTCTATGGAGTAGCCTTACACGCACACTTGCACAGGTTAGATGACAAAGCCGTGGATTTCACATTGTTGCATCACAACAACGCAAGATCTGGAAAAATCTACGCCGAGTTTTCAATCGGCGCATTTTTTTCCTCTAGGATATTAAAAAATGGTAATACATGAAAACTCAACTGCCATCCAAGTATCCCTGGAAATCTTCCCGCCAACCCCAGGTTGAGAACCCCTGCCCTAGTGTGAATGACACCATATTTTTATTGCAAAAACTTCTCATCGAATAAAAGAGCAACCGTTTATTAGAGCAGGTTTTTCTATTCCTGAGGGTGCTCTATTAAAGGGTTTCCACTATGTATCAAAGGGTAAAAGTGGCATAAGAGTGTTTCTAGTTTAATTCTGTTTGTTTTTTCTAAAGTACAATAGTTTTTTGTTGCTTGATATGCTATAATTAGTACCTTGTTCACGAGTACCAATGTGTTTTTGCCAAATTATTCATCTGAAAATGTCAAAACCAACAGCATTCGACGTGTTTCAGCTTGTTTCGAATTTTTTGAAGCGATTTGGCATTTTTTTAAAAGTGGTTTGGCATTTTTTGTTCACTTGGACCTGGAACCCTGCTTGATACCATTTTAAAACCCACATGACAGTGGTGCCACTTCTAATGTTTTTCCACAAGATCTAGTGTTTTTTCATTTCACCTAGTGCACTAGTGTTTTTTTATGGCTACCTAGTGTTTTTTATGTGTGAGCTGGACGTAATTGATTGCACAATTTTGTCTATGATGAAAACACAGCGTTGTGAAATATCGCACTTTGCTTGAAACTCCTGAGTCCTGTCAGTCCTGAGGCCCTAAAAAAGAGATTTTGTGTAATTGTAATTGAGACCTTTTGATTTGTGCAATTGTAACTTGCTACCAAATTAAATCTTAAATTACACAAGACTATATAATATGTTTTGAGTTAAACCTCTGCGAAGTCACTTGGTCATCTGTTGAAAGTTCGAGTGACCTGTACAAACAAACACAACTGTTGCTACTATCTCCCGTTTTCCTTGTTTCTGGTTTGCAGTGAGCAAGTAGCACAATGTCTATGGTTGTCATTGCAAAGTATTTTCTGGGCATTTTCACTGTGTGTAAGTTTGCTTTTGTACATAATCTACTGTACAAACAGTAGTAGTGTTTTTTTGTGAAACTAGTGTTTTTTATCATGAAATCTAATACTTTTCCGTAACAGAGTGGCAATACTGTTGCATGAAGATATGGAGTCCTGGACCACGGTTCCCACTTTTGGTGAATTTGTCTCTAGATAGGGAATTTCAGCAATCTTTGGGTGAAATCTGAGAATTTGGTGTATCTAGGGATTTTTTGGAGAAACTGCATTTTTTTATTAAACCAGGAAAAGTTGTGGACACACATTTCCATCTGATGTGAAAATCAGATTGTGATTTAAGTCCAAGTGGCAGTTCCAGGATCGTGTCCACCTACTGTATATCTAAGCGAGTCTAATCTCTAAGCTCATATGCATTTATTTAGTATCATGCAAGGTGCCTTGTAAAAGGCGGAACTCCGTAAATTGCAGAGTTTGTTGCGGAGGTTTGATGACGTAACCGGAGTGGAAAAAAGTTGCATTGCAAAAAGAATAAACGGAAAAAAGCAAAGAAAAAATATTTTATTATTGCATATAAATGTTCGCTTTCCCCAAACGTCTAATGCATTGTTTGCGATGTTTAAAAATTTTATACATTCACAACTGTTGAAACCAATTTCTTTGTCCCTGAACCGTTCTGAAACTCATATTACCAAAATTATGACACTTCAGAATAGACTTCTCGAATAGAATTATAACACTTCAGAATTAGACTTCTAGTGTAATATCACCTTTTGCAGTAAAATTATTTTTACTACCGTTTAGTTCTGATTGCTCAATGCAAAATATCGGTTTTAGCGACTCTGTTTACGTCATCAAACCTCCACTGTTTACGGAGCTCCGCCTTTTACAGGGCACCATCATGCAAGCTGGTTTTGAGTCTAGTGTTGCTGAAATTAGATAAACTCACTAGGCAATGGTTCTTAAATAAGTGGGATTTGTTTTTAGTAGGGGTGGCAACGGTACTACCCATAATCATTACATTATAATTGCTTCATCAAAGAAACTGTTGCTTGGCCAATTCTAGGACAATGTGAGAGTCTTACAGAACTGGATGGTAGGCTAAATAAAAAGGATTGCGAACATGAGAAAAGAATAGCTGCTCTTGCAATACTCTGTGCTAGCGTTGATGAAAAGACTTAATGTAAAGTTACGTACCAGTAGATTATTTTTTTAAAGATCCCCAAAAGAAGAACCAGCGTAACATATCAGCATCTTGGTGGAAAAGTTGTCTAGTTACATTTGAATTTATACTATAGTGTAAGCATACACTGGTATGTACTGTAAGTAATCATTATTTATTGATATTCACACAAAGGGTATACCAATGTAATGTCTGCTGTAGATGAGACACCAGCAGCAATAGCTGAAACTTTTTCTTGTACTTAAATGATTTTCTTTCTTTTTGCTATGAGTGCGTGACATCATCAGGATCTCTGCTGGACTCATATATAGGACAAGTACCTACACAACTTCATTCATACTCGGAGACTATTTATGTCTGTCAATGTCATTTATGAAGTTTCTAAACTCATCCTATCTGCTATAAAACCAGTTTTTTTCTTAAAGCATAGACTTGCTCACTTAAATTAAAGAAAATGGGTTCTGTTTCATGTGTTCGTCTCAGCGCTGGTGCATTCTTAACATGCCTCACTCATGCTTTGTCCAACGAGAGTGAAGAAGTGATGGGATTATGCATTGGAGAAACAGCAGAGAAGGTGGAAAGCTATGCATTTGTTTACTGTTTAATTCATTTACGCAACCAATAACTCAATCAATTTAAGTCATATAAATGTTGTTATGAATGTTATAGAACAACAAGGTATTGTAAACACATGTGGTGTGGCTTGAATAGGTTTGCATCAATTTTAATGAACTGGTACAAGCATGTCCGATATTTGAAATTTGCAGAATTAGTTTTATGCACCAGTCAACAAGCATTTAAGTTAGGTTAGTATAAAACAGGGGTTCCCAAACTGGGGTACATGTATCCCTAGGGCTGCATTTGTCTATCTGAAGGGGTACATCTAAGGTTAGCAATAGAGGAAAAAATATGTTTATATATAATTCATTTCGAAATTTTTATACATACATCAGAGAATATTATTTTTGATAATTATTGCTTATTGGTAAATATATTTTTATTATTTTCCTCAGCTTCTTTGTCATAAGAAATTTATTAGGGGTACATGCTCATCTATCGAAATGCTGAAGGAGTACATGGCCAGAGAAAGTTTGGGAACCCCTGGTATAAAACATAAATGTAATAAGTTGTTGTGTATTGTGTGGTTACTTCTGATGTAATTTCCCATTGTTAAAACAAACTATCTTGGGACAACGATGAATTACGAAAAGTGAGATAGAAGGGGGCATTTTTTTAAAGGTTAAAGTAGAAAAAAGAGTTTTTTTATATAAATGTAAAGACAAGTTCATGTTGAATTAAAAAATGTGTATGCTGAACATTTTCATAATTAGCAGTAAAAGCATTTGATGTATGAAATGAAGAATAGTTTGATAAATTGGAATTGTGATTATGTGCTTATATATCTGTTAGATAGTTTGAATCTACTTTCTAATTTAAACTGCACAGGATTTTGTTTTTTTTAATGTTTGAGAACTTTTTTAATCTGCTGAAATGTTTGAGAACTTTTTTAATCTGTTGTTGATGTGTTGATATGTTTCGTTGCATAAAGTCACCCTTCCTGCACAGGGATGTGTTGACATGATGTTGATTAGCAGCAAGTAACGTTGATTTGCTAAGCTCAAAGCACATCATACTGCACAAGTGAATGAATGTGTTCAATAAACAAATTCCATCCCAGTTCTGCGTTGCTGCTAAAAACTCTGCTGCATGATGTTAGGCATTTTAGTGGTCAATTGCAATTCACTTTAAGATAATCATACAGCACAGGCTACAATTCAAAGCTTAACTGTTTAAGGCACTAAAACTGAAATGGTATTTCTAGAAAAGAGCATGTAATTCCATGTCCTACATACCAGCTCAGACATAATTTCAAATTTCTATCATATTTGTAAGTCTTTCAGTAGAATGTTGTGGCATGTAGACTTTCTGTAAATTTATTGTTGAAGGCTTTATCCTATGTGCAACCAACTAGAGTTCCCAAGGAAGTGTGACATAAGTTTGTGTGTGAATGTACAGGCTAAAAGTTTGCATTTGAATTTTAATGGTGTATCACTCAAGTGAGGGAAATGCGTCATTTAATTGCAATGTCTGATAAATATTATGGTAAATTAGCAAAAGTTTATCAGGTTTTTCATCCCATTTACAGAAAACACGAATGTTGCAGATCACTGCAGGTTTTGGGTCTAAAGATATAAAAAGTTGATTTGTTTGTGTAGAATTTTTCTATTTTAAAAAATTACCAAAGGCTGAAATCCAGCCAGTGCTGCATTACTTCGAATTAGAGTTGTATGCAAAACTGACATAGTTGCTTTTTCAATTTTATTGTCAGGTAGAAGGTTGTGAAATCTTTATCAGTGCAATACTGCTCTTGCGACGAATTGATAAACGCAAAGATCGTGTGGAAATCTCTGTGGAACAACTTTCAAATGCATCAACTGCTGCTGAAATATCCTTTTTATTTAATTTTAGCTGACTTCTATCTCTACAATACTGAACCTTATGTGACAGATTGTTTCATTCATATGGCATTTAATTGATAGACCACAATCATTATTCTAAAAGTTAAATTGAAAGAGATCCAAACAGCTGCAAGTAACTCAAGACTTGTCTCATGTCCTAGTTTGAGAATTCCTGGCATGAATCATGTTTTAATACAAGGTTCACTTCAAATGTTCCCTGCCAGGGGGTGCCTAGACAAATCAGCTGTTAAAAATGACTGGTGGATATTCAGACCAAAGGATGGCAATAAAATACCAAGTATACTTTTAAAAGTCAAGTGTTGTATAAAATGCAACAAAAAAAGTGGTAAAGCAACGAGAAAATCAAAAGTCCAGTGGAAACAATCGCAAATATACATCCAGTACAAACATGCCCTGTTTTAGATAAACATAACTACTTTTCAAAATTGTAACTTGTGGCTAACTATCACCAACCTTTCATGTTTTCCTATGAATTTTGTTCACAATTTGGCTATCAAGACTGGCAAAAACCTTCGAATTGTTGGATGGTATCACTCTCACCCACACATTACTGTATGGCCATCCCATGTTGGTAAGTGATGTGTTATGGGTCATGCACATTAGTATGTGTGATTGTAAAAATAGTGTTTGTTTGTTTTCGTACTTTTTGCTACTTCATACCAAATTTGAACAATTGTGTCCATATGCATTAAAAATTGTAATGTTCCAAGTGGACTGCATTAGATCTGCTTTACCTTACTAAAGCACTGAGTGCCAAATGAAAATGGATGTGAATTGTCAAATAATCCAGATTCCCCACAGTTTCTCCCTAAAAATAAAGTGAAGACCAAAAATGAAGCTCATCCACTTTTTCTGTATCATTCAAAAGTGTTAGCACCTCTGCATTGTGTCCAACGTTCAGCTCCGCTACTCCGTCTGCCAGGAAAAACATATATGCCCTAAAATTTTAGGAGCATTCACCTGATTTTAACAGATTTTGTGATGTTAAACTGGCGGCTGCCCTCCCAGAGCCTCTGTATCTCACGCCTATGGCTACCAACCATGTAGCTATTATTGGACCTCAGCCGTGCCGGTTGTGGTTGTGTGTCTGACAGCGATGCCTGGCCTATCGAATGAAACTTTGTTTTGTGACTGTTGGCTGGAGACCGTAAGGTTTAAATGTCGGCCATTGGCAAGCAGAGCTGACTTCAAATTCAAAAATAAATAAGAATGCAAGTTTCAAACTATGGAGTGTAAGGTGAAAAATTACTTCGCCACTTTTCAGAGAAACTTATCACAGGATTAGCATATAAGATAACGAGATACCAAAGCAGTAACAAAGAAATAATGTTACCAGTGGCGTGCAGAGGTCTGATGATGCCCGGGGCGACTGCTTGATTGGATGCTCCATACCAAATTTTAGCATTGAGCAGTGGCATATGGTGGTCTTGTTACTGGATATACGCTGTTTGTGACATCACAATATGACGTCATATTCACATTTGCAAACCAACGTTTTGGCGAAGTTTGTTGGCACAACATGCATATTCAGGGATGCCAGAGCAGCGGTAGGACAGAGGGGGGCTGTAAAAGAGTTGAGGGCAATGGAAACTTATAAAAAACAAAAAAATCATTACCAATTATGTTTGTTTCTGTTCCACATGTTGACCTCAAACTAATAACAGAAATTATAGAAAATCATTCTGAATTTTCTGGATGCCCGAATACCTGCAATAAATTTGTTTCAAGTCGATACTAATGATACTGTTATGAAAAGGCACCTCCGCCCCTGTTGCTCCCTTTTGAAAGGGCAAAGGGGCAATGCCCCTGCCATGCCTCCATCCTCCGGTGCCCCTGTGCATATCTACGCACACTCTCTGTACTTGTTGTTGTAGACTACAATGTGTCACCGTAATGAACATAAATTTCAGCGGTCTCGACAGAGCAGTTCATAACTGCAAAAATATCTGGCAATGCGTTAAAACCAGGTGACTACAAAGATGGTGTACATTTCTTAACAATCAAATTTTGAATACCATAATAGGTATAACAAGTTATTATTGACTAATTCTGAAAATGGTGATATTGCATGATGCAATGTAAACAATATAGAATTTTTTTTTTATAGCAAAAACTTGTTATTTAAAAATATAAAATTACATATAAAAAAGTTTTTAAAAAATAACAGGTATTCTTTTCAAAAAAAAACAAGAAAACAAAAAAACAGGTGGTTTGGTTTTCTTTTCCAAAAACGGGTTTTTCTCAAGCTTGATTATCTTTCAATCTTTTTGTCATTTTCCCTTGATCGCATGATCTGGAACAAGTCATCACGTCACTATCAGTTTGATTGGGTGTGCGCTGCACACCTACAGTATATGCCTCTGGTATTGAAGAAGCTGAAAATTACTGGCATTTGAATACGTAAAAAATAGTGTTACAACAAAACAAGTTTCGCAAAATTAAATCCATGCAGCATGCATTAGTAGCCTTACAATAGGAAAAATCATATAGTTGCAGCATTTAAATTTTTGTAATTTCACTCTTTGGATGCCAGGGGCCATCGTCCCGTTAGCCCCCCTCTGCACGCCACTGAACGTTACACTCTCATGGATGCGTCTGGTTTAGAAATAAAATTAGGCATTTTAGCGTCCAGTGCAAACATATATTTTGGAGTCAGTTTCGGATGCTCCTAGCGACAGAGAAAACAATGAATTATTTTTATTTAAAATTATGTGACAGGAACCTGAAACGTGTTTTGAGTGTGCGGATAAGTCTTGTGCGCTTACGATACCGACAATGAAGAAAAATTGAAGTATTTCAATATCTTGTCTACCAAATGAACCAAACGCGATTTGAGTTTGCAAACGTTGTCGAGGATATGACGAAACATACTGCAAAGTGGTGCCATGACGGATTTGAAACAAGCAAATGCATGATGGGTTTATTTAGACCAGACGTATAGCGATTTGAAGCAGAATTCAAAATTCAACAAACGTAATTAGGAAAACACACGATAATTCGGCAGTTCACTACAAATCCACCGCGCTTCGGGTACGAAATTTTGGAAACTAAGACTCCATATGCGATGGGTAAGCGAATATTGAGATCGCGAAATTGTATGGAATACTACCGTTGAAGAAAACAGAAAGGGTTGTGAGATTTGGAAAGTTTCCGTTAAACATTTTACAAAAACGAGTAAGCATGTACAAAATTCTTCTAACGCGCTATTCATCACAAGGTCGTCAATATTGTATTAGATGACCTTGTGAAGAATGGCGCGTTAGGTCATCAAACCTTGACTTCAACGCGAGGTCATCAATATTGCAGTTTCAGATGTCGTTCTTAAGCAGCCACGAATCATTTTAGCCACACAATAATGAACTTTTTCGTTAGAAGCAATGTCAGACGGAGCAATTGAAACATTGTTTATATATCACATTTTGAAGGCTTAGTCTAAAGTTGGTCAAGTCGTGCATGTCACGGTAAAAGTTTCGAAATGTTTTAAATTACTCAAACTTTTGTGACAAAGTGGTTTAGTATGCTTGTCCTGCAGTGGTGGCACGATAAAAATTAAACCAAGGTATTTGTATGAATCTACCGCAGGTAAGATAACGTTTCATATAAACGAAGCGGTTGCAGTTCGTCAAATAAGTATTTCGCAATGTATCCAGTGAGGGCAAGCCCGTCGATAGCACGTGATTGACACTGGATGAAGATAAACGAAGAGCAGCGTCACCTGCAAACAGTTATTTGTGAAAGAACATAAACAGATACGTCGTTTGCATGAATTAAAAACACAAATGAGCGAGAGCAGCACACTGGAGTACCCCGTAGTCTGTAGTAGCGAGCGACCAAATCGTATTATTAAAATGAACTATTGGCGATTTAATCGACGAGTGTAGTTGCAACAGGTCGAGAACATTATTATCAGTCATGTTTGACTGATAATCACACTTTGTGAAGCACACGGCCAAACTTGTTTAAAATATCGAGAAAACGCATCGCAAGCATTTGAACCAAAATCTACATTGTGTTGCTTCCAGTAAGTTAATTCGAGTCAATTGACTTTCACAGAAACCAGCGGTTTGGATTTAATCATTAGAGTCTTTCAGGATATGATCAAGTTTAAGAATGTAACAAAACAATTTTACGTAAAGTTCACTTGGAGAAGGTAATACCACAATGGCGTTATATCAGGGTTTTTTTAAAGGAAAATGTTAGATACCCGGTATGGACCTGTAGGGACCCGATTTCTCTGATTCCAGGGACCCGATTTTCTCTGATTTTAGGGACCATGTTTTCTCTGATTCTACGGACCCGAATCGAATCCCTAAAACACCTTAAAAAACTCTGGTTATATATTTTAGGACCTGATTGAAGGTCCCCTCAAAAGTGTAACAAAAGACACCGTGGCTATTTTCCATGCGTTGGAAAATCACCATTTAGCATTTTACATGAATGCCCGAAACCACGTACTTCTCGTAACCTTTTGTTAAGCACCACTGATTGAAAACAAGGTCTTCTAGAGAAGATTGCCTTGTTGACACCGCGGATTTTGGCAAAAAATAAACATAATTATGTTCCATTCGTTTCACCCCACGCCATTCATTGCCACAAGCACTGATGTCCACGATGTTGCTTAGCGTTTATTGCGCGTTTGTCATTGTTTTTTGTTTCCGGGTGGGCGTCACGTGTCAGTCGTGTTTAACACATTCCTTGTAAATGTCGAATCCGTCATTTTCTATTTCTTTTCATTATTTTGTTCTCGTAGTCATATTGCTTGAAGCATAGTCGAAGCTTATCATTGGCGATTATGTGCTTGTGCTTTTTCGCAAGTCGTGGATGAAAACCGCGATGTTACATTTTTTTTAATCTTTCAGACGAAATAATTTGATGAAAACTACTGCACCGAGACTTTCACAGTTCAAAATTTTCCACGAACCGCTGTTTGATCAAAATCGCCATTTTTACGGTTTGATACTGATCTTGAAAAACGGCCGTTCGGCGCGAAAAGCGAGTAAAAAAGACGTTTTTGTTCAGATGTGCAAACCCAAGCGATGTATCAGATGATGGATCAGACGTTTGTCGGACTCATTTTTTCCTGCTTCAATGAAAACAAAGCAAACTTTGTAAGTTTTTGCGCATGACGTGCTGCTGTGTTTTTTCAAGAAGCTGCAGTGTGAAGTGTGATTCGTATGTCACACAATGGAACTTCTAAACAAAAAGTATAAACGACATTGACCGGCCAGATCAGTGGTCCTCTAACGATGCCACTGGACTCAGTAAGGGAGGAATTTTTAATTCCTGGGAGGAAATTTGTTCCAGGGAAGAATTGGCGAGGAAAAGTTGTGGATGAAAACGCATTAGGTTTTTAATATTTTTGTGTTCAACACAAAAAAAACTGCTCAACAAGGTTGGTTTAGATGGGAATGTGTACAACAGGGGCGGATCTAGCCAGTGAGGTTAGGGAGGCGATTTCAGTAATATTTGTTAGTCAAACCTCATAGCGGCTTCGCTACTGTAAGAGAAATGAGGTATACTTCACAACACTTCTGTGACAAAACAATGGACGAAAAATGGCCTTATATTGCGAATGTTGTTTTCCGAATCGTACGAAATTATGGTGAAATAAGTATACTTTCGTAGGTTCATAATCGTCTATTGTTTCTTCACTGTAGGTAGTGTGAAATTTCTGCAATTAGATGTCATATTTGTTGGAGAGGAACTGACAGTGCTTGGGTTTGTGGGGGGAGGGGCAATATGAAAAAAACTTTGAGAACCACTGGGCTAGATGGTACGTTTTGAACTGATATGCGTCGAATATTTGAGCAGTTTCGGGTCAAACTGAAGACTTGAAAAACGGTACATGCGTCCTGTCCAGGCTCGTGCTCGGAATTGATGAGTGCAAGGGAACGGTTCACGCGCAGAGCTGTCATTGACTCGCCACCAGTGCAGCATTCGCTGCAAGAACAGCTGCGTGTGCGTGGCCTACGGTGCAAACAAGCGGGAATGGGAGCTGCAGACCACTCGTGGCACTCCGAAACGAGTACAAAAGCCGAGTATAAACGAAACTGAATTTACCTCAAGGGTGAAAGATACTTACGGACTCTCGCACCATACCGTTTGACCTTTCCAAGTGTTGATGATTATTTACCTGCACTTCGCACGTTGGCAAAGCTTGATCTTTTACTCCGGACGTATGTTACGTATTTTGAACGTTCGGTGTTAATCAGCTTTTTTTGCAAATACTCAATTTGAAAAGGCACTATTTCACGCGGTTTGATTATCAACGACAGGCTAAAAGCTAAAAAAGTCATTTGTTTCGTCAGCTGACGCTTGTTCTCTAACGCATTCGAATAAAATTAGGTCAGCGCATAAGGCACATCAGTTGCCACAGTTAGAAAATAAACAAACGATCTCATGACGCTGCACTTGCAGCCGTTTCTCAAAGTCGCATTTTGTCAACTGTCATTAACGGCAAACCAGTTGGAGTCGCACGTCATCGCGCGACCTCTATCGCCACCTTGTGGTCGTATACGACGCTTGCTCGGTTTGAAAGGTCTGTTGCCGTTGAGTGGTTGGCATGGTGCTGCTGCTGCTGCAATGGTTGTTTATTACGTTTTTCAGCATCAACATGTTGAACTGATATGCTTCCAGTCTCTGAGCAGTTCAGACAATTCATCGCAGTAAGTATCTTGCGTTTCATCATCAAGCGGATTTACGCGCGTACATTGCTTGTCCGGTGATAAGCAGTTGCTGGCACACATCTTTGATGCACTCGCGCTACGGGTGACCTTTTTCTGCAACAGTTACAGGTCCTGCAGCGCGTCACGCGCCGTGACCCAAAATGCACGGAGCGTACCCCAATGCGGGCCCGTAGCCACCGGGGGGACATTCGGGAGCAGTGCCCCCCAAATATTTTTTGTGACACCCAAATTGTGTTGTGCCCAGGGAAGTTTGTTTTGAACATATAATAAAATAAAAAATATTCCCCAAAAAAATTATTTTGCCTCCCTTTAAAACGTAACTACAGGTCTGCCCCAATGTACTGTGATTGTCGTCGTGATTGAGAAGAATCAAGTTTGCATAAAAATACACAATTGAGTAACGTACACAACTCGTCACGGTCATGTGGTGTTCACTGTTTGCTCATAATAGAACAAAACAAACGCTTTTTCAAACGGGACTTCACGTAGAAACGATTGCCGCTTGCGCGAAACTTAAGATTCGCGGAAACTTCACCTGAAAAAACTAACCTTATCCACCACCTCGTGTCATTTCATCGTTGCTTTTAAAACTTAGGTGCAGCCTCGTTGCTGTGCTGGAAGTGTTGCTTTAACGATAGCTACGCCCTTTGTGTGCTACACTGAGAGAGCGACTACTTTTGCTTGGAGCAATGGTGTTCAACTTCTTCGAACCCCTGAGTGCATTAAACATTCTGTCGTGGATCCCAACCTCCGAAATGTTTAGATTAAGAAAATTCACACTATTGAAAGCTTGACGCCACGGGAAGCTTCTAAAATCAGATTCGAAATCAGCGAACTGAAACTCATTCTACGCTGCAGTTGTTAATGAAACCTAGTGGTGCCTAGCCTTGCCCTATTGCCGGACCACTGAGTGCATTAATTTTGTTCTTGCAAACCTCCCCAAACCGCTGATGGTTCAGAAAATAGAATATTTTGAAAAGTTACGTCATAAGGAAATTAAGATTTCAGATTGTGAATGAGCGAACCGAAATCGTCTTTGTAATGCAATTGCTACCTTCAACCGATACCAAAATGCTGTCGACCAATGTTGTCAATCATGTAAGAACAGACGACAACTCGCGTGCCCCTTGTTCCACCTTCGCAGAACCCAGGTTGTGAATCACTGCCATAACCGAAAATGCCAAATTGTTTGACCAGTGTGATCTTGTGGGAAGAGGCCGTAAACCACAACCTCGTGCTTCACCTGTCGCGAACTCTTAAGTCGGGAAGCACTGCTCCAGAAGTGCCGTAGTTTTTCAGAAGCCTGCTTCGTGAACTTTTGCTACGATGCGTTCGTGAAGTCAGAATGTCGACATTTTTAGACATTGCGCAAATTCCAAGAGCAACGTCACACAACGCGTTTAGCTACTGCAGTCATTCGTGATGTGCCCAGTGGCGTGACTGACGGGGGAGAGGGGTACGAACCGCTCCTCCCCGAGCAAGCCAAATGTGAAAACTAGGCCCCAATTTATCTTATTTTTCGGTTTTGGTATTCTTATGTTTTTTAGTAGGTTGTTGTTTTTTGCGGTTTCAGAGTATTTTCCAGTGATTTTAAGGTTTAAATCTAGACATCCATATCCTTATTAACCATCATTTCTCAGTCTTTTCATGAGTGTTTGCTAGTGGGCCCCTTCAGGTGAGTTTTTCCCCTGGCTCAAACCTCCAGTTACGCCACTGGCTGTGCCGACCCCGCCGGACGCGATTTTTTCGCGCTGTCTTAATACACGAAACTGTTGCTCGGAAGTGACGCAGCCGTGCTCGCAGCGAAACGCTCGTTTACGTCACTTGCAGGTACCAGCGAGTGGAGGTGCCAATCCACATTGAGCAGACCCCCGCCTTGAGCGAGGAGAACCTGCAAACGCTCACCAAGCTTCCGAAAACCCTGATGCAGGAGGAGTGCGACGCCTATGACGTCGTTGTCAAGTGAGAAAAGAGCCGACGAAACGTATCGAAGCACTATTCAGCAATAACCAATGTTTTGTAGAGATCTGAGTTGTTTCGACTTTTACTGCTGCGTAGTTTGAACCAGGGGTTTGCAAACCACGGTCCGCCGGCCAAATGCGGCCCGCGAAGCTGTTTCATCCGACCGCAAAGGCATTTTGTGAATAATGAAAAACTAATATATTAACGAGAAATTCTTTGAGTTGATACATTGCAACATATCTATAAACATACGTAAGTGGTCCGACCCTCGACCTGTTGTTCAAAAGCTTATGTGGCCCTCGGGCAAAAAGGTGTGGAGTGCACTGATTTAAGCCGAACGATTAAAAGCCGACCCTTCGTTCGGTTTCGTACAGGTCTTGTCAGAACTGCGTGCTCACCAAGCTGCACAACGCGTCTGTGCACAGTCAGAACGTGTGCAACGTCACCGAGACCGTCACCGCGCCACTCCTGCACTTGTTGCACAGCACCATAGACGCTCACAGGCGACGCGTCGAGGAAGTGGAAATGGCGAACGAGCGCCTTCGAAACGAGATCGCCCAGCTCGAAGACGCTGCGGCGACGTAGTGACGTCCGTGAATGTGTGCTTCACGTGATTATTTTTTTTCGCCAAGGCCCGTTTCGACGACATCTGTTTTGTAGACTGTATTCTACTTTCTGTATCAGTACGCATAGGCGTGGGAGGGCAAAACAAGTTGGGCCTACAGCTTTTTGTCCCAAAAAGATGTTCATACCCAGTGAAAGGATTTTCAGAAGTTTTTGCAATTAACTTCTCCAAGTAATGAAAATACACTTCTAATGCAATTTTCACCCCATTAACACCAGATAAGAGTCAAGTTGACAAAAATTGTTATTAAGAAAAGAATACAATTTCGATACAAATTTTTTACAAGTTTGAAATAATTTTCGCCTGAAAGCAAAATAGTTGGGGGACCAAAGGGGCCATGCCCACCTCGAATTTCTAGCGTATCTTGTCTCTTGGGCTTCGAAAGGCGGTTTCCCAAACCAAATACTGTTGCTCGCTTAAAGTCAGTCTGTAGTCCCTCCCAAAATTTTTGGCTGGCTACGCCACTGTTGTGGCCTCCAGGCCATCCTGCACCCCCGCCTCCTTCCCCGATGTCAGTACGTTTGAATTGGCTTTGACGGAAGGAGCTCCTTGAGATGTTAGTCACCAATTCAAGCGACAGTCTGCGGTTTCATTAAAAACTTTCAAATATCTTCGTTGCAGCAGCCAAGAGGTACCTGTCTGGCAACATCATCTGCAGCCGTTCCCCGTCTCTGTCATTGTAATTTTTATTCACCTTGCTGAATTTTTTTCTCTGTTGATGTTGTAATTCAGTGGTTCTTAACTTTTTTCTATCACTCCCCCCTCAAGTAATTGTCCTTTGTTTCAAGCTCCCTTGACTTTAAATAAGCTGTTAAAACAAATGTATTCATTGGTAAATTTTTTGATCAAACTTTCTGTGTTGTAGAGCGCATAAAGGCTCGCGCCCTCTTGAATTTATTGACCACCCCATGGGGGGGGCGCTCCCCCGGTTAAGAACCACTGCTCTAATTATTTAACTTCCTTGTCATGTACACGTCTACACTTCTTCTTTCTCCAAGGTGTCCCGTTCTTCTGCCCCAAGTTTTCTTTTTATTAACAGACGTCTTGTTCCGCAAAAGCTACTGTTTTCGAGACGTTCGACAGCTATGCACGGTTTCCGCGCCCGACGACGAACCTTTCCGTCGCATCGCGGCTGACAACACACACGGCATTCAGCCTTTTTCACTGTCACTGCCCGTTCGAACGACTTGTTATTGTCTCCCTTCGTGGCATGGTCAGCGTAGCACTGGTCTCGGGATAATGGACGTCGGGGGGATTTTTTCCAGGGGGCAACAATGGTGATGTTTAATTTTCACAACTCGAAACTAAGAGAAACATTTTTCTGCTGAAGCGTTATGAGGACAATATGCTGGATTCAGGGAGGCCGACCCCCCCCCTTTCCCCCCCTTCCGACGTTCGTGCTCGAGATGCTGTTCGCTTTTAATTGCAAAGGACATCATACGGGACATTTGATTTACACAATCAGCTCTATTCTTTATTAAACGGAGTCGGCGATTCAACGAATGTGACCAAAGCCGTCGCATAAACGACGACCAAGCGCGCACCGTCGCACTGAAGGCGCTGGAATAAAGAGAACGTTCCTCATGTACGCAGGTGTCTGAAACAAAATCAGAATAAATGAAAAACAGCATATCGGATCCAGGGTTGCGGAGTCGGAGGTAAACTATCCGACCTTTCCAAAATTTCCGACTCCTTAACATTAAGGGAATGAAATTTGACTGTTAAAATAAATGGAAATCGTGGTGCACAGCAACAAATCTCTGTTTCAGCAAAAGTTGTAAAAGAAATTGTTCCATTTCAACAGGAATTTCCAATTTAGGAGTGTGATGTAAAAAATGATCCGATTGGACGTCGGAGTCGGACAAAAAAATCCGACCACCCAAAAAGCCTACGACTCCGCAACGCTGATCGGATCACACAGAAACGTCGGCTCCCCGAATTCGTCGGGTTGCATGCAGAACGCACAGCCGTATGAGGAAACAACGCAATAGCCAGTGTTTTAAATTAAGGCAATTTTGACGTTTTGAAAAATAACAAATGTCTTCGTCTTCAGCAAAGATTCATTGAACGAAGCGCAAACCGTTGCAACGCAGGAAAAAGGAGCGTGTGTGTGCGCAGAAAAACAACAATCCAAAGTACCATGGGCGTCGGAAGGATTTTTTCCAGGAGGTGGGCAATAGAGGATTTTTCCAGAGGGGGCCAAAAGTGGTGAAAATTCCATTTTTCCTCTCGAAGCTAAGAAAACAACCTTTTTTGCTAGAAATGTAATAGGAAAATATCAAATTTCAAAATCCTGACCCCCTCCGACGTCCATGGATGGCATGCTGTTGGTAGAGTATCTGAACCAAATATTAATCGACTCTTGCTGCACACTAAAACTGGAAAGCTGAATGTGAGGACCATATCCTCGCACCCGATATCTGGTGCAAAAAGCTTTTTGCACTTAGTAAAAGTACGGTGAGGCGCAAAATATTGGAAATACCACCGCGCAAGTAAAGTTAGCCATTATCTATTCGCCTACTTGCAAGGATCTCCGCACACAAGCTTCGATATTCTTTTCACAAATCTTTGCGTCAGCGAGTCGAACCCTCCCGATATCACCATGAAGTGATCCTCGACCGGAGAGCTGGCCACTTGCCGCATTTGAGTGTCGTCCAGGCGGCCGAACTGGTTTTCTATTCCGATCACGGTGATCTGCGGATGAAATGAAGCGCATCTCTTGTCTACTGTCACTGAACACAAAAGCTTCTGTTTTATGGCAACAGTGTGAAAGTCGTCTTGCGCGCAGCGATGAAGTCGTGATTAAATTAACTACTGGCTACAGTTGTGCGGAATGGTGTGAGTTGGCATTTTTTGTTTTTTTTACGGGACCGAAGCACCATAGTCGTAGCCAAGGGACACACGGACCCCAAATTTCTAGTATATCTTGTCGTTTTGTGCTTTGAGAGGTGGTGTCCCAAACAAAATACTGTTGCTCGCTTAAAGTCAAAATATTTCTCCCTCCCCCCAAAAAAAATTTAAAAAAAATTTAGGGCTGGCAACGCTACTGAAAAGCACAACCTTGTATGTTTTTTATGCACAACGTCTAGAAGTTTGCCAAAATCCGGTTTGTGTGGACTTCAACTGCTTTTGTCTTTCATCCAACGTAAAGATAAATTTGTGCTACTCAAACCTCCACTCCCTTTGCTTTTAACGCCGCTGCTGGTTCCGTAGCATTGTCTCCAGAAGCTCCGTCGGTAAAAAGTAACACAACATCTTTCACGTCTGGCCTGTTGTCCTCCACTTTCAAGCTTTGATCTCTGGCATGCTGAATTGCTTTGCCGGTAAGGGTTCCTGACGGACAAAATCCAGCTTTCATTCAAATTTATTTTTGTGNTTCAAACATATTCACGTGGACTGCTAACAAATAAAGACAAATCGATTATGCACGTACTTAGCTTATAAAAAACGTGGTTCCCACAACAAAAAGCGTTCAAAATCTTACCTAGATCTGATCGCACCATATATTGTGACGTTCTTTGCAATATATGATTTTGAGTTTGTCAAATGTTTTCTTTAAGTGATACAAGTGAGCAAACCAGTCAGTGCACTGCGTAATATATTTTCGCTGAGTCTTGACGTATGCGGCCTGGAACACATGCTGCGTGCGACAGGAAAAACTGTACTTGACAAACTGCATCTTTCAGCGCTAATCTTGGCCACGAGCACTCATGCTCTTCACGCAGAATAGAAATAAAAGTGCCTGTAACGTAGACTAGAGGCTCTCTCCTGATAATCTTGTCATGGGTTAGTCTGCCTCCCATTCGTGGTCCGTCTAATTGTTGCAAACGATTCGATATTTAACTGTGGGTTTATCAAAGCGGGAAATTCTGGTCTGTGACAACATTTCGAGGCCAATTTTAACCTTGGCGTTATCGCGTTATGAATATCATTGACTTATTTGCCGCAGCAAAAGTACAGTTTTTGCGATTAATACCCAAGAATAATAAATGCAAGAAGTTTTTTCAATGGTCAAATTTGACAGTTTCTGCAAATACTGCATAAAAGTTTTCAGATCGATACCATGTGAGATGAAATCGAGCATGTCAACGAGCCAATCATTTTGTTCTTTAAACATTCAGACTGTAATCTCAGTGCTTTGTAACAGCTGCCACTGTATGGAAGCCTAAAAGAGAAAGTTTTGCAGTGTTTTTTCAAACAAAATTTTGAAAAAATCTGAAATTGAGTCTGAAATAATTTGTATTTTGAAAGGAGAAAGAACACCTTTACCTCTTGCGGCAAAAGCTTTTTGTTGCGCAGATGGGTGAAAGTTTAAACAATTATCGAAGTGTCAAACATAACAAGGTTTTGTGGTGTGCAGCGCGGCATCGCTTCAGTTTCTTTGGAACTGTATTTGCAACAATGCCAAAACATTTCAACACAATGAGACAAGAATTAATGCAGGGTGACCAACTGCTCGGTTTGAAAGCCCGGGGCTTTGAGGCCACGTTCGGTGAGTCTAACTGTTCGTCAATGAAAACAGTGTAGAACATGGTTGCAGACGAAGAAAGTCGTGGTTGTATCATAGAAAGTGGAAAACCAAAGGGAAGTTCAGCAATTTTTGACAGGAAATGCAACGACATTTTTGCTCTTTATGGTAAAGAAAATTTCCCAAATTTTGTTGAATATAAGGTGAATTTTCTAGACATTGCTCTAATTTTAGATTGCAATGGAAATGACCGTTATTTGGAAGTCTGACTGAATGTCAGAAGTGCCGAATGGCCGTTGCCATCTGTGTTTGTTGAACAGTGTTGTAGCTGTGTTTAGTGGAGGAGTTACAATTGTGCTCAAATTTTGTAATCTTCAATTTTTGTAATCTTGAGTTTTGATCTTAACAACAGTGCGTAATTTTTTCTTTTTGTTTCGTATGTCGACTTGTGCGCAGGACTGAAGATGTGTAACACACGAAACTAGTTTCCATGCGCAATAAATTGCGATCGATTCGCTTGGTGTGGGTCACTGTTGTGGCTTTACAAATATTGCTGAATGATAAGTATAAGCTGAATCATTGCAAGGAGATGGGAGCAGAACCAGGCAGGAGATTCCTCATACAGCCGGCTGC
>JGI24159J19872_10003177_pt1 | contig 20254 bp, 3 predicted proteins | sample Ectturendosymbi4_FD_19872 | JGI IMG/M metagenome (IMG submission 19872) | reverse complement strand
CACCGAATGTCTAATCTTTACAACAACTTTTTTGGTGCAAACGAGATAAAGATCGGTGTAGGGGTCGATGAACAATCAATTAGCTTCTTCAAAATGTGAATAGCGATTTTAGAATGCACACCTCACAGAAACACGCACGAAAAGAAAATATATAACAACAGACTGCATGCTACACTAGGAACGTTTAACTACAACATTTGTGCATTTCGACTGCTCCTTCGTTTTAAGATCTGACAACGTCGGTAGACAAACAAATGTATGTTTGTCCATGTCATTCTTTTATGTGAAATGCGACCCATCACAAAATGGCGTGTTGGTAAAAAAGTATAACGCAAAGAAAGTAAACATTGTCAGATCAAGTCTTCATACATTGGTGCACTTACACTTTGATGTACATTTTTGCACAGAGGTTTACTTCATTGTGCTGTGCGATCTCCATAGTCATGGTATAGTGGATACCATACGTTAATGAAAAGTTTCTTTTCAGATTATCGCAACTTACCACCCTCTTAAATGTACCTTATTATCAGCAGTGATGAAGTCTAGAGGCCGGTGCTTTTCGCAACGCTTTATGTACCGCAATAGTGATGCTTTGCATCAAATTTTGCATCAACGCAGTACTTCTGTTTAAAAGCAAAGTCAGACGTAGCTAAAGCTGTTCGTTGCTACATTTGTTACTGCATCGTTCACGCGTTGCTATAAAACATAGACCGAACCTCGTAACGCCTACTCCTGTCAAAAACAAACTAAAGAAACCACTCAAAACGTTTTGAGATACAAATATTGGAAAAAGTGTGTTCGTTCCTAACTGAATATTTTAAGTCTATGTACAGCTGAATCAACAGATATCTTGGCGGTCAGGTTTTTCGTTCAGCATAATATTGGTGAGAATTTGATCATTGGCGTCACTGCATGAACTCAGTTTCGTAATAGTACCTGTTCAATCGCTCTTTTAAGCGCGGTGCCTGCAGAAAAAGCTCCATGACTTTTATTGCGTCTGCCTACACAGGGTTCAGAATAGCCAGTGCTAATGTGTCTTAACGATCGTTCTGGTGAAATTTCAGCTTCGTTCTTAAAAGTTCGAAGCAAGCCTTGTTTGTTGGCTTTGAAGTTTCAGGTCTCGAAAACACAACTGATTATAACACGTGGTTGATTCCTCTAATAAAACTATATTGGAATTTAAGCTCTATGCAAAGAAAGCCAAGATATTTTCGAAGAACGTCACCACTTGATCACAACAAACTGCAAGTTTTTCTGTAAGTTTGTGACTTCCGTTATGTCAGGGTTTACCACACATATTCGCGCGACAGAAATGCAAAGACGTGTGCGTTTAAACAGCCAATGCTCAATGAAATTTGAAAGCAAACAATTCATTTTAATTTAGCGGTATTGTATTATCAAAAATTGGACAAATCAAGAATACGCTCTCAGTCTCACTGCTCAAGCGGTGCAGCAGAGGTGGCATCGGATCCGGATCCGGAGTCCACTCCGGCAGGATTCTGCGTTTGTCTAACGTGCCGGCCGATAGCGCTAGAGAGCTGTACAAACCCTCATTTGAAGCAAAAAGTCCCGTAGCTTCGATTAAAAACATTCTGGGCACTTGGGTTTGAACATTTTTTGGTGTGACATAACGACTGGTGTTTGTCAAGGTATTTTTGGATGACATAATCAGGACCTAACAAAAACGTTTAGTGACAATTTACCCGTGTTTTCTTTTAAATTAAACTAGGCGAACATCTGCATCTTTAGAGCCCTTGATTGGTCATCTAGTGTTTGTGGTTGGCAAATTATGGCCAAAAAACGATAATTATTTAATTAATCTCCCATTAAATCGCAAGGGGATTAGCTAATTAATTTGTGTTTTTCGGCAATAACTTGCTAACCACAATGCTAGAAGGCCAATCAAGGTCTATGATGATGCGGATTTTCGCTTAGATTTTGTTTGAAAGAAAAACAAAGAAATTGACCTTTGAATTTTTTTCTCAGGCCCCGATGACCTTATCTAAAAAACCCTTGACCTGCCTCACTATGTCGTTCCCCACAAAATTTCAAATCCAAAACTTCCAATTTTTTAAAAATCGAAATACACGACTGTCTACATTTTCAGAGAGTTTGAACAACTCTGTGGCTCTTATGGCTGGCGAGTTGTGACTGAACGTGTACTTCCCCAAATTGGGTACGTGCAGTACCTAAATGCTTGATTAATGGCATGCAGTTCAATATTAATTAACGCAATTACCTGCAGACCATTTGTGACATCGCGCCTTGCGCAGACCAACTTGTTACGAAGTTTCCAATCTATGGTAACAACCGATTGGCACAAATGCTGGTAACGGTGTTAGTGACATTCATTCACACATCATTCAATCACGCGACCATTGACCACTGACATTTACAAACTGTTTAATGATCTGCGTGAATAACTGTCTAGTGATTATATGTCAGCGATTAATGACACACGATTAAATGTCTGTACATCCGTGGTAACAAACAAGTTACACCAAACCAACCGTATCAGAACAGTTCAATTCTTACCTGTTTTTCCAATGTAGGTATTCTGTACACTATCTTGCATTCTGATCTAATCGATTTGGTTGGAGTCTCGTATTCCGAGTTTGCCAGAACGTACGGAAGAATTACTTTGTCATTCGGTATGCAAATAAGGTCGTCAGACGTCAACTCATCAACCGATGTTTCTTGAAAGCTAAATGCGACAACACGTAACGTGCATATAAATGCAACCACAGAAGGCGAACATCTGCTTTTAGGTCCATGTCCAAACCACAAAGAACAAACATTTAAACATATTAAATTGCAGGGAGCGGGATACCGTCTTGGGTCGTGAGGCTTTTTTTTGAAATACCTCTGGCAAAGAATTTGCTTCGAGAAGAGTCGCAGCTGGCTACATAGCTCGAACAATTTCTTTCATTTATAACTCCTTACAAAGGTGCGTTTGATTGTTTACGTCAGAAGTTTGAAAATGGCACACAAGCGATTTACTGAATGCAGTCAATGCTTTTCAAGGTAAAGTGAAGCGCTTTCAGCAGCAATTGTCAACTGACAACATCATGTAGTTCAAAAGCATGACTTCATTTATAAATAAAACTCAGACAGACTTGGTACTTTGACTGACTTTGAAAAACGCGTAAAATGTGTGAAGGCCTTCGTGAAAACTTTGCAAAACGATTTCAAGATTCTAATGGCCAGGAGAAGCAAATGAATTTGATTAAAAAAACATTCGGCATGAACGTAGAAAATGTTAATGGCGGTGACTTCTAAGACTTGCAGTCAAACGACCCTTTCCAAGGAAATTCATTAGTTAATTTTAACTCTTGACTCGAATAAGAGAAGTATCCGGTGTTGTTGAATAACGCAAGAATCTAGATTTGTAAATTTACAAGCACGTACTTTTGTGAACAAGCCTTCTCAATCATTAAAATAAACAAACCTAGGCTGCAAACTAGAGTAACAAGATGGACATTCAGATGCAGTAATGCGTATTGCTATTTCATCTGAAAGCAAAATTTTTCAACTTTGGTCCAATGAAAACATGTCCAACGCAGGGTTCTTTCCCGCGAACTAATTTCTTATGTATGTTTTTGGAAATGCAAACAGTTGTTTGTTGTTTTGTGTAATAAATAAGTTCNTTTTTACTGTATGAGCAATTCATTTGACATGGTGTAACCCGCAACTCGGTGTTAAGCAAAATTTTGGCCTGAATATCGATTTGAGCTGTGCACCCCTGCTATACGTTCTGAACAAATCACTTTTCAACTCAAACTTTTGAAGTTGAGCGTTAGATCAAAGCGTAAAGCTTGGTTTGTTTTGGATTTTATCGGGATAAAATTCTCAATTACAACAATTGTCTTGTGTTTTTGTGTAATTACATCTTACATTAATTTATCCACACGAAATTTTTGCAATACTAAACATTCCTAAGAAAGCTCGCTGGCCGAATTGGACCCCTTCGCGGGACGGATCTGGCCCGCGGTCCAGACTTTGGGGACCGCTGGTATTTATCGTTACAACAGTAGTTGCATTCAATTGGTATTGTTACACCACAATCGCAAACTGTCCGGGAAATATCACAAAACCAGATTAGCCAGTACTCACCAATCTGGTGGCAGATGTTTTTTCTAAGTTGCTTCGTAGNACGAATATTTTGACGAAACTACTTGACTATCAACAGCCTACTTGTCTCTATGTCAGGATGGAATTCGTAGTTGGAACCGATTCGCGTTCATGTTTTCACTTTCGTGCAACTGTTTCGTTCATGTGGGGTCGGCACAATTGTGTACGGGAAATTGTGTTTCGTCTTACATGTGTATTGCTGTGGAAGGCGTTGCGGTGTCTCCAGTAAATAATAACCCTAGGTCGTATTCAACGATATTCACAGGCTTATGTTGGGTTTGATAGGGTTAATCGTAGCAAATTAATCTTCATAACAACGGAAAATCACCATGCAGGTTAGACATTTATGTTTTCCCCCTTCCTTTTTTCCTTGGCCCCGCAGTGGTCCCCCCCACTTCTTTAATTCTCGAATCGCCACTGACTGTACTCACCAGCACTATCCGATGTTCCGTTGTATTCATATTCAAGTACGTTTCCAGTGTATTCGGTCTGCATAACGCGCCCTAACACTTCTGATTTCAATGTATCTTTGATGTATTTGTGAGATAAAGCCACGTGGAAAGGTTTGGCAGCTTTTTGCAGCTTTGTAAGCAAAACCATATCCAAATCTCAAAACACACTGAATCATCTTCAGGTAATAGTGGCGATATAAAATTTTCATTTCAGGTTTACTCACGTTGGTCTGGGTTTCATAGTTTCTCTGGCCTTGTGAAGCAGCGAATTTTGTTGAGTGATGATGTATTCCGTGAAAGCAAGGGCACAGAGGCCTCCACCGTGCTCGCTTGGGAGGCACATGGATATCGGGCTGTTCAAGTCCATACATCCATTCACATACTTTGATGGTAAAGGCAAGTGCTCAGCGACAGACTCCTTGAGCTGCAAAAAAACGTTAGCAAAAATCGTAACTCTTCCTTAAATTTTCTGTACGAGTGTTCGGAAAGTCTGCACAATCCTTAATAGGTGAATCGTATTTGCAAGCACCACCACCTTACCTTATTCCACAAAACGATGTAAAATTGCAGATCCTTTTCAGTAAGTAAGCAATCGGGTTCTTTTAAATATTGATGAAGTTTGATGTTTTCAACGTCGAAATTGTCCACTTTTCCTTTGTATCTATTGATATATATATTGTAAATCACGTTTTGTTTCAAGAACTGCAACAAAACGCAAGCAAATCGTATAGAAATGGCAAAAAATTGTAAGTTATAACAGTTTTTTTTTTAAGGAAAACGTTAGGTACCCCATATGGACCTGTAGGGACACGATTTTCTCTGATTCTAGGGACCCGTTTTTCAATTCTAGGGACCCGAATCGGGTCCCTAAAACGTCTTAAAAAACCCTGGTTATAATATAATTCCATCTAAGAGCTTTCGTGTTAGTCAAATTTTGCACTGTTTCGCATTTTGCGATGAAAAGTTTTACGGCTATCCACAAATCACCTTTGTCGTAGAGTACGTTGTATCTTCAGAACTTTTTGAAGATGTGAAACAACGGAAAGATGGTTTTTGTCCAAGATTATTTTCAGCATAACTCCTTCAGCTGCGAACGTTGATGTATTTTGCGTTGGTGCAACTGTATGTTTGATGAAATGCTCAGCAACGCCATGAAGAAGCAAATTTCTAGTAAAAATAAACAAGACTCACCAGCGCCTGCATCTGATGTGCTCTCAAGTTTTTGACGAAGATGACTGACAGAAATGTTTACTTGAAACTTCCACAAACAGGGGTTATTCCATTGGACGATATTTGATGTTTCAGACGTTTGCTCTTCACTCTCCTGTTCCTCAGTTAGATCGTATACAAATCTAAAACGTACGTTTTTGTGCAACACGGCAAACGTAAGCATTAATAACTCAACAACAGCAAACATCGAAGCAATCACCTTCATGAATTTTAGCATCGGGCTTTGCGATATTGCTCTACTGTGTGGTGATAACCATTGCACCAAACCAAGAGAGTATTTCTTGTAGCCGAAATTAATGCTATCACACACAAGAGGCGGCCACGGATCCGAAGTCGATTCCGGAAGGATTCTGCACTTTTTGTCAGACCCGGTTCAGAAAATGTTTGAAAAAACGGATCCGGAGTCACGTCTTATTTTCGTCAGTAGCAGGTGTCTGCGTGGTCTTCATACAAGTCGTTGCTCAAGTACAAACATTGCTGAATATCGATTGCGTCGATGGTTGACGGAGTTTGAACAGGAGTCGGATTTTCAAATTTGAAAAAATTTGGACCCGGATGCGGATTCAAAAAGTTTGGAACGGGAGTGCAGGTGTCGGAGTCAGAAAATGTGACGCCGGTCACCTCTGCCACACACGACAAAGGCTTCCCAATCAGGACAACCCAAAGCGTTTAAATGCTGCACCTATTGAACAGAGCTGCAACACCGTTGATTTAACCAGTCCCATCGTCAAACAAAGCTCTTAGCCCCCCAAATTGAAACATGAAGCACTATAAATCAGTTGCGTTTTTATCAACTTTTAGAATGTCAAGCCCCCCCGCAGTAACGCAAAACCCCCCTATTGAAAACTTTCTGGCGACGGTTCTGGATTTAACTCTAGTAAGAAATGAAAAAGCAGACGAGATAAACGTCTTTTTTTGCTCTTAAGTAAACGTAGAGTTTGATTAAACCTAACTCAGACCACAAGGACATGTGTTGTAAAACAAACCTCAAAATGGTAAAAACATTTATGCAGTGAGGTTAGTGATGAAGCTACTGACGCACTCAGGATCAATCAACCACAGGCAAAATTTTTCGGTTGGGTTTTGTTGAATAATTTTGTCACTACTGCCCGCGAGCCCTGCACATTTTCACCACACATATTTATTTCATGTCATACCTATCCAATGCATCTGTTCTGCTCTGATGCGTTTTGCGGATCACATTTCGTGCTTCATTGATTTTTTCCTCNGCTTGAGAAAACATTGGAACAAGAAAACAACGCTGAAATTCCGATTCCCAGCACCTTCTGCCACTGATGCTTCTGAGGTTGGCTCTTTCGTCGGTAGCAATATTCTGCTTTCAGATTGTATTATTAAGAAATCATATCAGTTCCGTTAATGTTAACTTTCATTTTGGAGATAAGCAACTTAATAAACGAAGTAATGATCAACCTTACGTTTTTAAAGCAGAAAAACGCAATCAACTACTCTGCAATACGGCAACGAATTTGAATCAATCGGCAAATTTTTTAAAAATAAGAAATGGAATTAACCTAATAGTATGCATCCTCAGTCTTGAAGTCTGATTCTATTTGAATAAAATCAGATTTGACTTCTTATTTTAAAAAAATGCTGATTGATTCAACCTCGCTGCGTTTATGGAAACTTGTTACGTAAGACAGATATGTGCAAGTCTGAATCATCACAGAGTGAAGAAAGCAGAGCCCATTTGGATGATTCATCAAAGCTTGCAGCAAATCTACAGATTTTCAACAGAAAATCCCACTGCGGATTCTCAAATAACATCACATTTGGTTGCACGATAAATACCGAAATTGAAAACGCAGTACATTAGAATACAGTCTTTTTAACCGTGAATACCGTGTTGAAGGAATAGTGAAGAATCATATGTTGTTTAATATGTAAAATGCTGCTGTAGTAAAGCACTGCATTTACACGAAAATCTGTTTTGTGCGTAATACAGAAGTATTCGAGGAATCAACCTGCCATGCTCTGCTTTCATAACTCTGCGAGGATTCTGACTGCACGTATCCACAGTTCAGTAACAATCTATCACAAAGGAAAAGCAACTAAATCTGCTCGCAAAGTGTTTTACTAGGAATTCGATTTCGCGTCAATTGCACATTTCCAATCCTGTAAATTGCAAGCAAAACCTTACAGGTGAAATGGTGAAACACTAAAGCAAGACTTAAGCAATCACACCAACAGCAGTTTCGAACACATGCTAACGCTTTTAGAATTAGAGAAACACATGGACTGTAGTGTAAAATACAACCCATGACCATTACACTGTCATCACCGAACTGCAAGACTAAGCTCTTTTTAGAGAAAACCTGCTAATTGTAGCCAATAGTAGAGAAAGTGTAGCGAGAAAGTTTTGTGGATAGTAGTTATTATTACAGTGATGAACTGACGTGGCGTGACAAATACCTTTCGTTTACTTTCATTAGCAACATTTTTGTCTGAATGCTAGTGATTACTTGATAAACTTATTCTTGGTTTCATGGTTATGTAGGACATACATAATTACTATTGATGCGAACTTCCACTGTGTAAGCTTTACAGAAATCATTGAGATTTCATTTTGCGCAACTTTAGAAAAAGAGCTTAACACATGACAGACTTTAGAAAAAATAACGTGACATCATCGTCAAAAATACAACCTCGTTTTGACGGATATATTTGAAGACTTGATGAAGAAGCAGTGCGCTATCTTCGACACTTTTTCCGAGACAATCAGAGAGCTGATGTAGATTCTGTTCCATCTGCTTTCTCAGAAACACGTACTCGTCCGCGACACCCCCTTGCACAGGCAAGCTACAAAGTCGAAATGCGAAAATGTCTATAAAAGTTCTTTGAGAAACACTCAACGGGTCGTTGCGAAAGATTCTTTGCAAACCAAATTTGTGTGTTTTTTCAGACACAAAATATACAACTAAACCAGGATGTCTGTCATCCTCAAATAATTTTTGCAAGGATAAACTTCAGCATTCATAAATCCTTCAATAAAAAAACACATGTGAGCAAAGCTTCTGTCAGCCTTTGCAGAGCATCTGCAAGGATTGTAAAGGCCTCCACTTTAATGTAGGATTTACCGGAAAAGTACGCATTTTATGATACCAGAGACAAATGCATTTTGTGTTTGGATGATCAGTAACATATCCGAGCTAGTTGAAGCAAAGGCACGAACCATTAATTTTAAAAACGAAGAACGTTACTTTAAGTTATCTGCTGTAGTCAGATACGAATCTTGTTTCTGGCAAAAAGGCACAGATTGAAGGCGGTATATCGCTCTCTTTCTACATATGAGCATCAACTCAAAACTATAAAGAAGTCACTCTGGTTTTCTCGTGATCACATACAGTATGTCAAAAACAAGTACCCAAAATATTGTGTTCTGCGCATTGTCAACATAGGTATGGCAAAAAAGAGTTTTCGCACAACAGTTTTGCCTCACGGGTTTGCTTGCGCATCCATAGAAAATCACAGCAACATTTGTCCATATGCAGTGTTCTTTTATTAAATTCCGCGAAAATTAGCATTCTGCTATTAGCCACGTGTGCTTTTTTACCATCTGAACATTGCAACTGTAGAAGTTACTTTGGACTAAAATTATACTTCGGACTGAAAGAAAGCAACTGTGAAATTTACTTGGGACTGAAATTTATATATGAAGTATTTTTTCACTCAGTGTGTACTACAACTTGGTTTGCTTCAGATTTTATTTTTGCAAGTATTGGTAAATAAGAATTTTACGACATTAACTTAACACAAAGCAAGACATCAAGTGAGATTGTGATACATTATTGTGGTACATCTTTAATGTTCAGTAGTGGTACTGCTAAATGTGTGTCTCGGAAATTCCAATAACAAATTTATTATCTGATTTTACATTATCCTTAACGCTAAGTTGGAAATTAAAATGCCTTTCAAAACTTCACACAGAGTTTTTAAAAGACGTTATCAATGTCCTACTTGAAACTCCCTTGAAGTTTGCCCTAAAAGCGTTATCGTTAGTCAGCTTATTCTTAACATTTGGGTAGAACTTTTCCTTCTTGGTTGTAATGCACGTACAAAATCATAATCATAATCACCTTGAAATTGAAATCCTCCGCTTTGCTGAAATCGACATGGACGCATGAAGCATGAACCGTAGAACGCAAATGCTTGCTCTGGTGCATTCCCGCTCCGGGACAACGCACGTTCCAGTTGCTTCAATCAAAGTAAGTCGGTATCCTGCCTGGCTTTGCTCATCCAATTTTCCCGGCTTGTTTCCTGGCAGCAATCTTGCTTGCACATCGTTTCCAGGGGGTTCGTGACCGTCAAGGTACAACCCTCCAATAGGTAATTTACAATCCGGACAAAGCAGGTTGACAAAAACTGGATTTGTGCAATCTCCGATGAAATACAAATGACCATTTGGGCACAAGTATTCTTTGGGTGGACCGCCAAAAAAGGTTTCCTTCATCTTCCCAACAACTTTCCTTACCTCTTCTTCAAAGTAACTAGCCTGAGGCATGCTTGGTAAAAACATCGTATCGAAAAACGAAGGGTTAAGAACCATTGAACCAAACTCTTTCACAAGAGGGCAGTTGACCGAGCAAGAAGTAAAACACACATCGGCTATCAATGCATCAAGTGTCGTCTTAGTAAAATTACTTTCCAAATGACAAGTATCTTTGTTTTTTAGCACCTGAAACAACTGAATCACAAGTGCGACATCCGTGGTTTCACAAGAAACCCCTTCAAAAACCGTTTCAATCAGATGGTCTGCATTACCTAATCGATGCTGGGCGTCCACAAAAGAAAGTGTTGCCAGCATCACTTGTACAAAGGCGTCTTTTGAATGCGTGGCAAGATCAATCAAAGTATTCGCAATTTCAACTTCATTTCTACTGCTTGCCGAGTGCAGTATGTCTAAAGATCGTCCGTATACTTCGCCAGAAGAAAAATGCGTGTCTAACATGTTTGTCTCGTCGGTAAGTGGAGCTGCTAAGTGTAGTAAATTATCAGGTATCATGACGCTTGCATGATTCCCAGTTAGCAAAGATGAAAACAAACGTGCTCCATATCTTCTGCAGAAATATTTCACAAAATATTCTTTAGCAATATTGGCATCTTCAACATATTTGGCAAAGGTGGTTACGATCGACAGTCCTTTGGTGTTTTCTTTTCGAATGCATTTGTAAATGTGATTGCACAAATTTGAAATGGTGAAACGTAAGTTTGCAGCAATTTTCAAATGCTGAACTTGAGTAAGTTTGCCAGTTGCTGTGAATATACCTGTCTGACTTTCAAGCAAGCTCAGCACCGAAGTAACTTCACAATATTGGTCTTGCAACGCATCTTCAATGCACCGAATGCACATCATCATCAACTCAACTTTGTCATCCAGTAATGAAGAAAAGTTTGAAAAGTAAGTTTCAAGGCTATCTTCGATTTGTTTTGGGTTGTAATGCAAAAGCAATTGAAGGATAAAGGAGCGAACGGTTGGTGCTTTGTTGAATAAAGATGTGTCGAAAGGTGCTGTTTCATTGGTTTTGGTTCTCAAAATCACCATTTTGTACAGTGTATCAACGATTTGTTTGTCCACCGAGAATTGGAGTGCGCTTTCGTTGGAAGCAGGAAAACACATCGTGGACAGATATTCCAAAAAAAAGCTGACGCAATTCGCTTTGAAAGTTCCCACTTCATTTACTTGAGTAGGTGTAAGAGCTGCTGGGATGATTTCCTCGCAAATCTCAGTTTTACATAGGGGACACTTCTTCTCACGTGTTGTAACCGCACTGATGCAATCATAACACATAAAATGGCCACACTGCAGAATCACAGGGTCCACGACTGTCGGTTTGGAACATCTTTTGCACTTTACATTTTTCCAATCCAGCAAGATATTCAAAGAGATTTTTTTGCTATAACCGGAAAGATTAGTAACAATGATTTTCAAAAAGTGTGATGTATGCAAACCACTTCTTGCAGCTCCTTTGAACAGGCCCTTGGACAAATGTATCATGAATTCAACATACGGATCGTATTCACAAGGCATCGAACGTTTGCTGATCATTTGATCCAAAAGCAAATCGGCAAATTCGAGTGCTTTCCACAATTTTTCGTCCGTGTCCGATAGGGCTGTGACATGAAATGTATGGGTTTTGGATTTCAGCTGACAAATCAGATTGGTCCATTGGTGATAATCAGAGGTGTTTTTCATTGTGAGTAGTTGGTTTTCAAGATGCTTTAAAGCGGTGCCAAACATAGCAAATTGCGTTACAACTCTTGATTGACCTTTTTGCGTTGCTATCCACCTCTCACTGTTTTCTTGAGTGATTATGTTGGGAAATATTGATGAAATGTCTTCCATCTGCTTCAGTGAATGGTACTCTGTTTTCAATAGAACAAAAATACAAGCTGGAAGGTTGCTGATGTTGCTTGTACTGTGCTGCATCTCCTGCTGTTTTTTCTTAAAGACTTCATAAAGAACGTTTTCGACAAGCTGCGCCTCCACTTGTTTTTCACTGCCTTTTCGGTATTGAAGGCATACCAAATCATGTACAAAAGCTTTCAGAATATCCTCACAGCATGAACTTTCAGCTTCATGAAGAGTCTTGCTCAGCCTTGTTTTCGTTAATTGTTTGTGAAATTGACTTTCTTTCACTTGATCTTCAACACACTGAAGTGCATCCCAGTGTTTGTTAAAAAATATAAAAATGCTACGACTGAATGGAAACCTCGCATTGAAACCTTTTTCAAGATTGAATGAGACGTCGTTCCCATGACCAATTAGATCTCTCCATCTGAAACCGCAAATTTGCGGCAAATCAAAAAGTTTCAACCACAACTCTTTCAACTGAAAGACAAAATTTGTCTCCTTCTTGTCCCAGAGAATGTTTAGATTCTGATCCACGTCTGCTTTGCTTATGATGTAAGCAAGTGCATTTGATGTTAACTTTTTTAGATAAATCCACAAAGTTTTGATGAAACTTCCACCTTCTTTCAATGCGTTTTGTGAACAAGCTTCGCCAACTATCCATGAGTTGGCAGTTGACGCTGTTGTTTCTCTTTCCCGCATGATATTCACAATCTGCTGGGCAACGCAACAAACGAAATTCGTTGAAACAACGCCTTGTTTCACAAAGAGTTCCAATATTTTTCTCAGTCTTTCAGAATCTCTTGTTACTTCATTGCTGCACAGTTTAACGATAGCTGCCGAAATACAATTTCTGATCAAAATTCCCAAATGCAGATAAATCTCGCTGTTATTTGATAAATCCGTGACATCATGACTGTCATCGCCGTTGCCATCACCATCGTTTTCAGCTTTGAGAAAACGTAAACCACTGTCAAATATCGCATGCAAACTTGTTTTCCACAACTTGCTTGGAAAGGCAATGTACTCTGAAGTAACACGAAGTTCATCAACATAAATAAGATTCGATCTGGCACTAAAAAAGCTTTTCAGGTGGTTTCCGACCCGTCCTCTTTCCAGTGCGTGCAGAAAAGCAATAACCAGACGTGAGCCTTTGACATTTGTATGTTCAGATTGTGAAAGCAGGTTTTGCACTGTGTGTTTAGCACAAGCTGCAAGTTCAGCGGAGTCGTGTGACTGTTGACACTGTATGAGCAGCACGTGCAATGGAATGACACCTTCAGTACTTTTGGCTGCAAGACCAAGTGCCAAAAACGTTTTTACTCTTCTTGCAAACTCATCGCAAGTTTTAAATTGTTGCAGTGATAGCAACATTACCGAGGCTACATGTAACTTCAACGCTTTCTCAAGATTTTCCCTGTCTTTTTCCCGCAACACATTCCCAAAGGTCACAATGTCAACACTTTTAACAAACGTCGACTGTTCGTTATTTTCGACAAGAGTGCTGAGCAGAGAAAGCAGGCTGTCATGGCTTTGGTTTTCCAAATATGCAGTTCGCCATCGTTCAGCTTCATCTGAAATCTTCGACTTGTGAAGCCGAAATACGCCCTCCATCGTGGCAGTACGAAGAAGCAAATTCTGGACGTCTTCAAATTTTGTATCTCCTGGCACTGAAAGTATTGCAGACGCTGGGGTGTCATCATCGAAGCCAACGAAAACATCTTCTTTGGAAAAGGGCGGCACTCTTGTTGTCTGATAAGCAGGCATGTTCATTGAAGAAAACGCAGTAGCCCAATTGTGAAGTTGTTCTTCATTTTTTTTCTGATCTGGTTGAAGAATGCTGGAAGTGGTGAAGGTGTGTTTTTCAAGTCTGTTGATGAGCGGAATGGGAAACTCATTGTAAACAACATTCCTGTCTTCAATCACAATCAGGCGAAAATTCTTAGCAACCCTGCATTTCACTATGTGTCCTCCCAAGCCAAGATCGACATATCGTTGACCAGCAAAGGTGACGTAATGCTGATTCAGTGCGTCATATAGCGATTCATACAAGTGTTTGAGATTGAGCAGAACAATAGTTCGTCCACTTTCCATGCAAATCTTGATGCGGTTGATGTTTCGACAAACTTCGGTGTAGTTGTTGTCTTGTGGAAAACTCGAACCAAAGATGATTTCGAAGTTAGCTTCTTTGCCCACAACTTTATTCAGCAAGGTGATGCCAGCAACAGGGTTCGACATTAGAAGCAGGTAGCGACTTTCAAAGTTGTAGGCACAATCTAGATTGTCTTTCAGCATTTGTTGAAGTGGAACAGAATGTTGCAATAAATCAGGGTACAAACTTTCCACATTTTTCCAGACAAAAGTATAATCCTTTGGGGATCCACTGAAATTCCTTTGAATAGCGTATGCAAGGTGAGACGCTGCTACACTTTTGCTCGACATAGCAATAGTCGCGATCATTTTTAAAAGACCGTAGTAGTCTCGTAGACCAAAAAATTCAGTTTTGATTTGACCTGATCGAGCAAATGTCTGTATGTGAATTCTTTGTTCGTTCATAATACTTACGTATGACTTTGCAACCACTTCAACCACTTTTTCCAAATTTTTTATTGAACCACAAATTTTTTTTCCTGTCACTAGCAAGTCACTTTCTGATGGTTCACTTCTTTGAACAAAAATTCCTCTGTTCATTTTCGCAGGATCTAGGGCCCAGTTGGATATTCCAAGGAATCCAGTTTTTTCATGGTTATTGATTTGTTGATCAACTAAACCACTAAGCCCAACCTTAGGTTCATCTGCAGAACTACTTTCAAGGAAAGAATGCAAAAGTTTAAGTGGCATCTTTAGTGAATCCTCTGCAAGACCAATTTCATCGAGAACTGCAACAGCAACATACTTTTTGGATTCCCGTTTGGATTGCAGTTTGAGGCACTGTTCAAAAACACTTTTGATCCCAGAGGGATCCGTTACAGGACTACACTGAAAAGATACAGTATGTATTTCCTTCAGCTTCCGGAACACTGGTTTGCTTGAGTTTAAACCTTGCATTGTAGTTGTTACCAAAGTCTTTGCCAGTGACTTGGAGCTGCCCGGTTTTCCAATCAAAAACAGAGGTATCCTCATCTCAGTGCACATGATGATCATGAAAACGTTTTCACGCAGTGCTTCGTTTCGTGCAACTTTATCATCTAAGTCAATGTTTGCCAAAAATACCGATTGGCAAGCAATGATTTCTTCCAATATGTCTTCTTCAGATACTTCAACACCAAGCTTGCATATGGTCTTGCTTACTAAACGTCGATATTCTCCCCTATTTTTCAATGTCACGTGGTAGCACATCCCAACGGCGTGAATCAAACAGCGCACAATGGTGGGCAACTTGACGTTCTTGTCAACAGCCCTCATTTCCAATGCTTTATCTGTCTCCGTGCAGAGCCAATCGCTATTTTCTAAAAACCAGCTGAAACTCACGAAACATCGCTCCACGTCTCTCAAGCTAACAAAGCGGCAAATGCTTCTGTTTTCTCGCATGTACATTTGAGATGTCTCCAATACGTCAACAATCAAATCGACGTACCTACTTCGAATGCGTTTTGCACTATGTTGCAGTCGTTGAACCATGAGTTTGATGTATAACTTTTCAGCATCCATCTGCAATTGGCCAAAGTCCCAAACAAAAGAAAGCATACTTGGTGGAAGAGGAATAACTCTGTAAACCAAGAAACGCATTGGAATGTTGCCGAATCGGTCATTGCTTTTTTCAGACTTGACGCGAAATCCCAATCCTGCCTCTTCCATTGTTGTAATCGCTTCTTCCCCAAGTTTTCTGTATGGGTTACAAGCTGCTATGACTTGCAAGCCACAGTTTTCCACAATGGTGCCTTGAATACTTCCGTCGCACACAAATTCCTTAAGAGCGTATATAGCTTCCGTCGCATTTGCTTCATCTACAAATAATATTGTGTGGAAACCAGAAGGCAACTTCACAGCTGAAAGCAATACGTCCTCATCCGAAAGAACGCGACTTAAGGTGCGCTGCTCTCTGTCAACCATAGTTTTTTTTCGGTAAACAGACCAAAACTTGAACATGCTCATTTTGAAAAGACCTGTAGCTTGTGGTTGAACAGATGCTACGCTGCGAATGTTCGAATTGTGATCATCAGCACCTAGTACCACGCTGTCACCAAGCTGAGATGTTTGATGATGCGCGACATGCTCGATTGACTTTTTTAAAGCAACTTCAAAGTTTGGCCATTTCTTAAGGTCTGTTGCCAGTTCTAGAGCTGTCGTTAAGACCTTGTCGACATTTTGATAGAGGTGATGGTCGTGTACAAGTTTCACTGCATTTTCCACGAGTTTATCAATGTTGTGAAGTATTTCATAAGCGCCTGCAAATTTCAGGAACTTATCTAATATTTTGGCAATGCGTTCACGTTGTTTATCATCCCTTGCGAGTTCAAAAGCTCTTCTGCGAATAGTGGGTGGCTTGTGGTGTGCTTGGTTGTTTTTTGCAAGTTGAAGTGCTTCTCGCAAATATTTTTGAACGTCACGGACTGTAATTCCCCCATGAACTTTGAAAACCATCATATTTTCCACTTTGCCACCTTCTGCTTGCACACTCATATTTTCCACTTTGCCACCTTCTGCTTGTACAGACATATTTTCCACTTTGCCACCTGCTGCTTTTACACTCATATTTTCCACTTTGCCACCGTCTGCTTGTACACACTTTGCCACCTTCTGCTTGTACGCCTTCTGCTTGTCTGTGTCTTGAGACGTCTCAACGTCCTGTTCCATTGCTTCCAAAACCTTCGTATCGTTGCCTGTGTCACTTTCTGCTTGTACAGATGTGCTGTCTGTGTCTTTAAACTTCCCAAATTTCTGCTTCACTGTTTTCAATTTGCTCATGAATTCCACCATCCTTGTTTTACCGCAACCTGTTTCTCCCATGATCACGACCGGAATGTTGCATCTGAACCTCATGTGAATTGCCAGCATTTTCACGACGTTGTCAGTTGTCAGCTCATAGGTTGGATCAGGGTCAGGGCCGTTTGGTAATCCAAAAACTTGACGAAGAACGTTTAATTTTTCATCTCTCGACATTTCGTCTAAACTCTCATCAAAGTTAAACTTATACTTTTTGAGTCCTTCCAAAAGTTCTGGAGACATAATTTTTTTCTCCAAACACATGTTTGACTTTGGACACAGAAGATCCCCATTTTTGTTTATCTTGAAATTTATAAAAGACATGGACATTCTGTCCTCGTGAAAAAAAAGGCACGGATGTACACTGTCCTCCCACCGACGACGGACCTGGTGCTTTTCGAGCACAAGGTTTTCCTCCACTACAAGAGAGGGTTGGTGATCTTTCAATGATGGGGAAGGAGTGGCAAAGTCTTGGGACATTCGTATCATAAACTTCACAACAAAAGATTTAAACCCTACCAACCTACATTCCTCTCCAAAACGCCCGGTGTTGCAGTAAATTGACTGCTCACAATCTTCCAACTGGCAGTTGAGAAAGCTGGAAAATTGCCACAACTCATACCACGTCGGGTCTTCCAGAGAACAATAGTTCAGCAGAACACGCAGGCACTCTTCCTCAGTACCTTCAGGTTTTTCGTAGTAAAAGTTATCTAGATTGTCTACACTTGCACCACAGGAAAATTTTCGTAAGTACTGGAAAGGTCTCTGGTATACTGCTCTCCTAATTTCCTCTTGGTCAATTCCGAAAGTGTTTTTGCTGTTCATCTGATTCATGTTGTCGAGTGCTTCTTGAGGTGAAACGCAATGCGTAGAAGGAAGAATGGCTAACACTTCCTGAAGTTCACATCCCTAAAAAATGTTATAAAGTATGCAGACAAGGACCATGAGTTTTCCAAAACACTCAACAGCATTAGGTTTTCAACAAACATGCTGAATACCATCATTTTAGGGCAAATCAATACAAAAGTAACACTATTTATATATGTATTTATTTAACGACAATCCTGCAACAGGCGCAACCCTGAAAAGGGTGCAATTTTTTCGTGGCAAGTCGAGTTTTCATGGAAACAACAACACAAGAAACTAATAACAAGCATAAAGAAATAGTATAGAATCTATAGATCATAGCGGGTACAAGTGCAGTCTATTACATAATTTTATAAATTTGTCAACAGCAGCACAAACAGCAATTGAAATTATAATCGACGCGTCAGGTACACCAAATAGCAACCAATGCCACACATCAACGTGGCCTAATCGATGAAAGCGTTCAGCAAGTCCGCATTTGGTGCGAATGTCACGAACATTATTTTAAAGTGACGCACAAGCGGTGCAGTTAACAGCACATTGAAAGCAAAGCATAGTTCGGTCTCTATATCAGAGGTGGCCGGATGCACTTTTTCAGACTCCGACTCCGCCCCTGTTGTAAAATTTTTGATTCCGGCTCCGGGTCCAAAATTTTTTCAAATTTGTGAATCCGGCTCATGTTCATATTCCGGTATCCGCCGATGTAACCGAAATTCAGCAATAATTGAACTTATTGAACACATTCTCTGCTTTTGGTGATATTCTACGGACTGCGGCCGAAATCNAACATAAAACGTAGAGATGAGGATTGATTTCTTACAGGTTATGGGTACTATTTTTTGATACGTGATAAGGGTAATTTGGGCGACTCGTGAAAATGGAGCGGATTTCTGAAGATTTGATGGCGGAAGGGCGAGAGATCCACAAGCTGCAAGGCGTACGGAGAAAAAAGTTATAGGCCAAGGATTTTTTAAGAAGTGGAATCTGAACATTTTGGTTGTGGCGCATAAGCAGAAGAAACAAACTCTTTGAACGATCTTGAAAAATTGGGAGAAAAGGAAAAGGGCACCACATCAAGAATTTAACTGAATAAATAACGGAGCAACGATATTTCACTATGTAGACGTAAGCGTGTGAGAACTGAATAAATAACGGAGCAACGATATTTCACTATGTAGACGTAAACGTGTGAGGTTTAGATCAGTTATCACTTTAGAGGATGCAGTTTTAAGCAGGGTTGCGGAGTTGGAGGTAAAATATCCGACTCTGACCTTTCCAAAATTTCCGACTCCGACGCCGCTTTTCCAAAATTTCCGACTCCCGACTCCTTAACAAGGAGGGAATGAAATTTTGGTGGTAAAATCAATGGAATCGTGATGCACAGCAAGAAATCTCTGTTTCAACAAAATTTCAAAGGAAACTCTATCATTTGAAAGGAATTCCCAATTTACGAGTGTGATTTGAAAAATGAGGCAATTTCACATCTGGAGTCGAAGTCGGACAAAAAAAAAACGAATCTGACTCCCAGAATCCGACTCCGACTCCGCCCAAAAACCTCCGACTCCTCAACCCTGGTTTTAAGATATTCCAATGTTATTTCAACGATGTATAGTGTCCTTCATCTAACATTTGTTTGCAACCTTCAGAACAGTTGTCATAGATGACACTCCAATCATCTACAAATGAGATGTTTGTTTTGCAAAGCATAATCAAGGTGTGGCAAGGAACAGAGTTGGCAGTTGGCCGAAGACGAACTATATAGATTTACAAATTATACAGTTTAAAAATAGATTTTCATTGTGCGATATGAATACTACAAGAGGCTTGTCTGCTTCGCTATATTTTCTCAAGAAAGTATTAGCACTTCTAAATATTTTTGTCCACTCAGTTGAAACTTATTTTTCCTTGCAATACCAAACTATTTTCCTGATAATGTTCATAAAATCTTCTACGTCGATCAACATTCCAAATGTATTTCAAAACTTAATAGAGTACATTGCTGAAATTTTCTATTTTGTACGTAAACGAAATCCATAAAAACAACAATATTTTTAGCATTATACATTCGAACAATCATTTTCGCTGCAAGAGTAGTTCTCATTAAGAGCTGCTAGGTGGTGCTAGAGAGGCATACTTTATCGGCGAAGTATCGTTTTATCAAATTTGACAACAAAAATAGCTATGAAGGTTTAGTGATAACTAGGGCGAGTTTTTGTTGCAGTAAAAAAGTGAGAAAGTTGCATTTATTTTCAACGAAAGTTGCATTTATGCGCAGGAAGTT
>JGI24159J19872_10003176_pt1 | contig 20254 bp, 13 predicted proteins | sample Ectturendosymbi4_FD_19872 | JGI IMG/M metagenome (IMG submission 19872) | reverse complement strand
AGACTTAATACAAACCACCCAACCTCTTTTCCGCTCGAATCCCTTATCATCGGATTCCCAACCTACCTCTGCTAGTTGGATTCGCTGAATCGGGTATTGTTGAAAAAATGCGCGCTCAAGCAGCTCGGTGAGACACTCACGGTCGTGCTTGGAGCGATTTATGGGATTCCCAATCCAACGCGAATCCGATAACAGTGCAGTGCAAAGAGGGTAAGTGTCTCACCGAGCTGCTTGAGCACGCATTTTTTCAATCATATGCGATTCAGCGAATCCAACTAGCAGAGTTAGATTGGGAATCCGATAATAAGGGATTCGATTGAAAATGATGTTGGGTGGTTTGTATTGAGTCTTGTGCAACCTTTTCTGTGCTTGTTTGGTGCTAAAACCACTACCGTGGAACAGATTAGCCTATTCAAGTTAACCTTTAGCAAAAATGACGGTTTACTTTATTTAATAGTTTTGCCTGTAGGCTAACTAAACCTAGTTAGGGAAACAATCAGCAAAATTGAAGCGGTTGAGCAAACTGAAAGATTATTAATAGGTTTTCATTGCACCTTGGTATAGTAGAATTATTCAACCTCTGCAAAATATGTAATATTGGAAGTGGATGACTTCAGTATAGACTACACTTTGAACTTTGTATCCCAGTTATGTGGCTATGATTTCCTCAGTCCATAATGTAACACATGGAGAAGCATAAAATGTGTCATAAAAGTTTGTGAAATAGCTTATAATTGCAATTTGGTGAATTGCAGTACCTCCTGTTCATAGATTATGACTTACAAAGTGCTATGAATCCTCATATTTGACACTGTTGTATTGCACTGCAGAGAATTGGCTGGTTAATGATCTTGACTGAAATCAACAAAGTGGCTTTGCAGTGTAAAAACTAACTCCCATTTCGTGCCCTGTAGAGAAGCTGTTCAAATTCTATTAAAGTCACTTGAACAGTGCAATTACGATGCGACGCGGTTTTCATGACCTCATCGCCCAGCAGTTCTCTACGATTTTCGCTGCTGACTGTTGTTTTTCGGACTACGCTAAATAAAACCAATCTCGGCGATTCCAACTGCACCTACGAAAAACACCTTTCTGAAGTGGGATCAGCTTTCATCTTTTCATTTTCACCTATTCCCCAGCCTTCGCAATACCATAGGCCAAGCGCTTGAAGCAAATCTTCGAATTCCTTGCAGTGTAAAAACGCCCCAATATCGAGTTCGCAACTGCGTTCACGAAGGTAAGCCAAGGGCGATGAATCGCTCACGCGTCAATCCAACAGCAGTGCAGTGTAAAGTTGGTAATTGATAACTCTGCGTTCGCCGCATACTTGACTGAAACAGACCGGTTGATTGCATGTTACTTTTTCAACAACCTCAGATCGTACGAAATTATACAAACTTATTCGATACTGCAACTAAAAGCACCCAGAACAGGTATTCTTAATTTCAGTTGACCTGCGCCCAGAAAAATGCCGCGAGCAGTCAAAAACAAGGCACAAAGGCGACCCTGCATTCTGGGAGCGTCTTTTTGGTATAAAAAAAAACAATATGCTCAGAACAAGCGAGCAGACCACCAATTGAACGTTTCTTTCCTTTTTCAGCAGTGATCAGATCGAACAAGACGATGGATAAAAGTTTCAAATTTGGCTTTATTTCAGATTTACGGCCACGGTTGTTTTTGCGTACGTGGTGCAACTAGACCTCTTGTCCCACCAGGGAGAGCTGTCAAGAAATCAGCCTCCCTAGCAACAAAAACGAATCGACTCGGTAAGTTTTCTACGTCCTACCGTAGTACGAAGACAAACAACCAGACTTGTGGTACATGAGCAATTTGGAGGGAAACAGTAGGCACTTTTCCAACCGATCTGCATTTTAGTAACATCCATCCTCGCCAGTCACGGCATGAAAGCATAGATAAGCCACGTAGTAGAGCAAATGGTCCGTGTCCCGGACACGGTTTACGACAACTTCGCAACTACGTGCTCGAGCAGAAAAAAACAAACAGCGCGGCGTCGAGCTTTACATTTCCTGCGCCATCACAGTCGGGGCGTTGAAAACCTTTCAAACGGAACCTTAAGGTCAAAATAGACTACTAGGGCCGTTTACAATAGGTCTGATTCGCTGCGCTCCATAGCAATGGGTTAGTTTTGTACGTTTCCGCTTTGAACAAAGAGCTGTGTGCGTTTTACATCAAATGGTGCGTTCACACGCGTTTGCTTGATATGCATCATGTAGATAATCCTCACGCTTGCAGGATTAGCTTTCCTGTGAACGCTATTGAGGTGTGTCAACTGCTAAACGAAAATAAGACAAGTGCAAGCAGTAAAATAAGATAGCTCATAAAAATAACTTGAAATCAACCGCGATCACGTACCGCAGATTACATGCAGAATATCGTGTTTGGCGGTACTTTTGAAGGCAGTTCATCAGTAGTTCCGTTTAAACAACGCAGATCGAGTTTACGTTCACTCGAGCACATTACGACTGTTTTTAGTGAATGACATACAACTGCGTTAATCGCGCCGAGAAGCTAAAGGTCAACATGGCAACTGCAAATCCCACGACCTCAGCCCTACATGGGGTCGTTTTACGAAAACAGGATAAGTACAGCAGCTAGTAGCCCTACGCTCCGCGAAATGTTTTTCTACAGAACATGATCCTCTCCGGAAATCTACGTCTGTGGCACGATTGGAAATTGAATGGTTGATACAAACAAAGATTTGTATTTCCACCAACCAACTTTAAGTCTTTTCGAACAATATTAAAAACAAACCACGCTGAGAACGGATCAATTGTTCACCGCAAAACAACGTACACTTTTGCGTCCATTTGCCAAACACAGCAAGCTGGGTGTGTACCGATAACAACGAGCATTGTCAAAAAGTAGAATGCTTTACAAAACGGCATATTAGAAGTTAAGCTACCTCGCCAGCAATCACTCGTGGCGATTTCCGAACAAACACAACCAACCAGTCTCCAAATCTCACAATCTGCTCAAGTGAAGCTGTTTTCCCCAGCAAGTTTTGCTTCAATGGTTGCCTTGCAAGCAAGAAAACATTAATACCAGTACAATAGTGCACCAAATGTTTGCTCACAGCAAAGAATGCGGTTGTAGCCCCCCCCTGCCATCTGGAAAATGCAGCTAGCCTCGTAAAATTGGTCAAGACCCCGTCGGGCTCAATCTTTCCGTAGCTTTTACTACATATGGAGCAATACAGCCATTTTTACATACAAGTCAAACAAACCTATCAAAAACCGCACGTCCTGAGTAATAAGATTTCCAAATAAAAAGAAGTTCAAACTATGGACCTCATCATACAACAAAGCTGGCATAGATGTCAGCGGTTTCACGACAAGTAACATTTTGTTGAAAGCTTGTGAAATCAAAGTTTANCTTTTACAAAATTATTGTCAAGCAACGAATACGCATAAAAAAACAGTAATCACTAGGACAATCAAAAGTCAATGAAGTCAAAAATTTTCTGCATTTTTCAATGTTTATAAAACGTCCACAAACGAAATTTCAAGTCACAGCATGAGCGACTCCGAAGTTATTAGACTTGATGTTTAAGTGCTGTATAACAATGCACAACCTTCTCAGCGACTTAAGGAGATTGGTTAACACTGGATATTTCTCTTGTGCGTTTGGATTGACTTTCGTCTATCAGGTCAGGTTTTTTTCGGTGTCCCAGCGCCTTAGCTTTAATTTGTATGAAATTGTTTAATGTTTGCGCCAATAAACTCTCTCTCTCTATGGTTTGCTACCTCTAGTTTCGTTGGGTCCTCCAGATTTTTGATATTCGTTTCATTTGAACAGAAAAAATATTTTTAACTTACCGGTTTGATTTATTTCGCGTTTCAGTTGCAAACGTAGGAAATCGATAGGTCAAAATAAAGTCAAAATTTGAGATTATTTAGTCAATTTTAAGTTTATAGGTCAAAAATTTGGTTGCCCTAAATCATCAATGTTTTACTTTATCAAACNTTTTGCAACTGCGCGAAGCGTAGGCAATCATCGGCGGTTTCATTTATTTCATTGTCTTAAAGACATCTCGAACTGTTTACATCGTTACGTATAAAATCCCACTTGCGCAGTATTTGCATCAGTGAAAAATGTGCAAACAAATCGATGGCATCAGTGCACAAAAGGGTTTCATCGCTTCATCTACACAGGTGCCTGCTCGGCGAACATCGATAAATTGTTTAAGTTGCAACCACTGCTGCTGGATCTACTCCGTTACGTGCGGAAATCCTTAACCTTTCTTTAATTCTGACAATTTCTTTAATTCTGACAATAGAACATGGTGGAGAACCTAATTTCGAGGGAACTGAACTCCAAACCAGCTTTAAGCCAACCACTGTTGAAGCAGCAAGTGTTTTAGAATCATTAGTGCCAATATTTCCCTATCTCTCAAAAGATGAATCACAATGTTTGTTCACAAATGACAGGTCATTTTGTCGTAATGCAACACGTCCCAAGAAATACCTATGGCAGCTCAAGCGACTTCCTAAGCTTCATGAAAGTAGTATTTCACATGATAAAAATCTGAAGTTAAAGACACAACAGCATAACCCATATGCCAGACACACATCTGATACCATTCGATTTGATTCTTCACAGATCAACTTTGTTCTAATTAAGTGCACTACTCCGCATTCTTACAGTAGATGCAGGATCACAACGTTTTTCTGAATGAAGTACACGACCGACCACCTACCAGCATTCGAGGTAACCAACCAGAATCATGAAAAATCAGTTATCTTGTCTCGGTAGTAAACTGCCTCCCAACACCTCCATTGGTATATACGGAACCTGAACCACCCTATTAAGCGACTGCTGAAGAAAAGCAGTCACCAATAGCTAAAAGTAATAAAATGTGAAGTTATTTTTGCGAGGTGGCAACTCGCAACACACGGGCAATTCTAACAATTACATTGGTTTCAGGCCAGGTAGCAATTCACTGAGTGTCCTTAGCTGCACGAAAAAATTTGGAAGTCCCGAATTTGAAAGGCTCACCATTGAAGGCACACGCGCGGGAACTTGGTGTCCAGGCATAGGTCCACAGGAAGCTGTAGGAAGAACGGATGACGAAAAGAACTTTCTTTCTAGTTTACCGGGTGACCCAAAACCCTCCGAAGATGCTGGGAGAAGTGGCGAAGATTGCGAATACGGTTGAGGAGGAGGAACGGTTATCTGTTGGAAAAATACATTAAAATTACTGTCTGTTATTAAAATATACCGATCCGTTCAAAGACTTCCCTCAAAAAAAGCAATGATGTCACTGGTGAAAAAGCTTACGCTACATTACGAGGCAAAAGCCTCGATTCAATGCGTCTCCGACAATAAGCAAAACAAATGGTTTGCACCGCCATTTATGGGTTTTGAAAGGAAATGCATCCGTTTCTCGAATTCCACTTAAACTTTCAATTCAACTAACAATATTTTAGATGTATTTTTCTCTGTGCGCGAATTACCAGTAAGGAAAAGGGTGAAAATGATATATAAAGAAATTAGACTGTCAAGAAGAACAGCAAAATGGAGCCAAAAAGAATTGCATAAGATTTAACACAAGTTAAATGGTAAGTCCAGTGATCGTAAGTCCCGATCATTCACCACTTTGTTTAACAAAAGTTACTTTCAGGAGCCAACTTGAAGTTACTACTGGAGTTCGTCAGAAGAGTTATGTTTCCGTGCGTTCGCCTGTGATAGCCGCATTTCTAGCCTAAAAATCTCAAGTTCTTTCAGCTTACGTCACCATGACAAATGGTTCATTTAATTGGGCTTGTGAGAATAAGAGGAAAAGGTTTCGGTTACATACTCGTTTGACCCTTCCTTTTAATTCCTCTTCCGTGTGACGCGCTTTGTGTTCCAAATATCTAATGTAGCTATCACCATGAGTCGGATCTGAAACAAACAAGTAGCTTGCATTGAACTTCACAACGCGTGGATATATACGTGAAAAAAAACGTGCACATTGTATTACTACTGGAACATAAAGTTCATGGACTTTCTGTACGTAAATGTCAAAAACGTCTTTTCAAACACGTATTCATGTTCAAATACGCGTGCGCAGACCGAGCACAAATTTCAGTCACTCGAGAGATTTGAGCAAACACAAACACATGTGGAAGAGGAACATCATAAAATTCAACGAGTGTTCTTTCTGAGATGCAGTTGGGCATCAGTTGTCAACGTATCTTCAGATATTAAAGGGAATTAATAGGAAACCAACGGACCATGAACACTACAAGGTAGTCGAAAACTCGAACGAATGAATCCACCAAGACGGGCGATTTGAAGAAAGTAGCGCGAGGTACTTGATCGTTATAAACAGGAAACAAACGCTTTCGAAAAAATACTGCTCTTAAAACTTGGACATCCTGTTTTATAAAAATATCGGTTCATCTTAAAAGCACGCATAGCTATAGGACCAAGCGTTTTATTTGAGCGGACGGCCACCTGGCAAGGAGGTGATATTTGAAACTAACTTAGTGGCTACGTTTTGCCTCACCAAAGAAAATCGATAGAAGTTGTTAATGCCGAGAAAGGAATATTCATGGAAATTCCTTCGCATTAGAAGGTAAAACCTCAATCACAAACTGACTAGAAAAAAATATGCGAAGAGCGGTGACGGGCAAGTAAACGTTGCTTTATACGTGGATATTTTCAATGTCTCGATAGTCCTCTGGTTAACAGTTATCACTTCCCTTGAACTTACGTGGGCGTTTGGTTACTTGGTCCTTGTTTTACAAGAGTGTGTTCGTCTTGGAGTTTCAACTGATAGGAAAAGCACAGCACGAAGATCTAGTGCTTCATTTGAACAGCGATAGCACCAAATCAACCCAAGCGACATGAAATTTACACGTTTAACGCCTGCCACGAACTGGGTGATGAGTCGCGAGGAAAATACCAAAATACAGAAAGTGCAGAACGTTTTTGACTGGGAAAAGTAGAACGTGGTTGAAACTTCAACGACATGCATTTGAACTACCTGCGCAGTTTTAGCGCAGTCGAGGCGGATGGATCGATCAGCACCGGGAAACAGCCTTCGTTAATGGAAAAGGCGATCAATTGTAAGTGCACGCCACGAAAGCAATGTTCTTGGCAGTGACAACTCGGCAAAACGGTGTTACAACGCTAGATGCTCTTCAAACCAGAACAACCTTGACCTTGTAATAAACCGCTATGTAGGGAAAAACCGAAGTAGTGAGCAATGAACCAGCTTCTGGCATAAAATTAATTTAAAAAGGGAATTTGTCAACGATCTTAAAAATGTACAGCACACACAAAAAGCACTGCCGCACTGATTCGTCAGAACAGGTCACAGCAAAGTGTGAAATTGAAACGGTCAGTAAATACGAACGTGCGAACACATACACCGGCTGAAAATACCGTGTCGCAGTCACAACTGAAGGATGAGAACAGAAAAATATATACTTTGCAAACAAACCACTACAACTGCGCCTTAGGAAAACTCGAGCATAGTGGGAACCGCAAATTCAGTTGTGACAACACCGCGCTGAAAATTAATTGCGCAGAGCACAAGACTGGTTTATCAGGCGAAAGCTAGCACAAACAGCAAAATCAACGTTGCGAAAATCAAGGGATCAATGCATTATTTATGTCATTGACAAATATGTCACGAAATGTGAAACAAAGTACAGTGATCAAGGGCACTGCCAATGTTAGGATGGGCGAAAAAATGTGCATCTAAATGTTTCAAGACGTTGGAGCAGGCGAAAGATCGCGACTAAAGTTGAATTACAAATGTTGCGCTTTGATGGTTTGCACGTATTGCACTATATTGACGAAAGACATAATATTTGCGACTACGTATAGGTTAAACTTGTGACTAAAATTTTTTACTAATAACCATCTCGAACAGCTAAGAGCAATACCTGCTCAGAATATTCATTAGTCATACAAGCGATTACTTCTTGTTGGTCTCTAAAAATCCAATACGGTAAGATCTTCACTTCAGTACGCAACGATCCGCAACGGCAACCCCGGTAAAATGGAGCACACACCACACGCTGCAGGAAACCGAATCCCGGCCGAACAGAAGCCGCTTAGAATTACCTATGCACGACAGCCTGCAGCTGCAACAAGGAAACCTCAAACCCACTACGCANGAGTAACAAATGGTGAGCAACACTGCACAGTTACATGNCACTAACAAACTATAAGCAAGATTTGATACTGAAGCCATTGAAGAGATGACCAAAGTTAAAGAAGCTGTCTGACGCAACACATATAGAATATATTGCAGATAACTTCCGACGCTGTTGTGTATTATTTTAGATGCCCACATTCTACAGGACAATCTATTTTCACATCAACCTCATAAAAATACAAAAACACTAGCTCTAGATTTTGCTGCTAAGTGTTCGAGGAATCAATCGGCTGTATTCTTCTTTCGTAACTTTACGATGATTCAGACTTGTACACATCCAACAATTACGAATCAATCGGCAAATTGTGTTAATAGGAAATCCNTTTCACGTAACTATACGNATCCCCAGCACACAAACTTGCAAGTGAAAGCTTACAAGTGAAATGCTGAAGAATTTAAGCAAGAGCAAAGAAAGCATGCGAACTGATGTCTACAACAAATCAAACACTAGTTGTAACAAGTAACAATTGTTGCTGTCACAACCTGTGTTTGATTTTTCGTAGACTTCAGTTTGCATACCATACTTTCTGTACTCTTGCTTTAGTTCTTCGGTATTTCACTCATTAGCTTTTGTTTGCGATTTGAATGACTGGGGATGCATATACTGACATGAAATCAAGTTCTTATCATTTCAACTTGCGGATTGGATTACGTCACCTTTGCAGAGACTAATTGCTTATTAGAAAGCTTTTTATCCAGCCAGTTTTCCATAAACTGTACATGTAAGCCAATTTCTATACTTTGTACTGCCTAATTTTTCATAAAATAAACTTAAACAATGCTCTTATTCATAAGCTTTTTCAATAAGAAAACAATAAGCTCCAGTCCAGATAGCATTGGAAGACTTGAAGCAACTTCAACAGCGTGGTAAGCTCTACTTGCATTGACTTAAAAATATGTGCAAAAAAGTTGGAAAATATCTGGAAGCCTTAGCAGTAAAATCAATGAAAATGGTAACCACAAATACAACAATCAATGATAAAATATGTTGCATTTCAAAATCTAAGTGAAATCTAGCATTTTCTACATGAAGAACAGTTCTAAGACAAAATTTGCTTAGTGCTGTAGTATGATAAAATTTGAAACCATCACGCATCAATTGTTTCCACTCACCAGATGAATACACAGGCTCCTTTGACAGGGGCAAACCACTTTGACGCTGATCAGGACTACAGGCGCTTGTTGTAGAACCGTTGCTACTCCCATCTCCTGAATCTCTTGTACCAGCAACAGCTAGAAGACTTCCTGGTGGTCCAGGCAAACTTTCATGACTATTCAAAGAATTACGACTTCCTGCTTGTTCTTGGTCCAGCATTGAACACAACTCTTTTAGGTTTCTGTTTTCATGGACAAGTGTAAGTTGCCTTTGTTCTAAATCTTTAACTTTTGAATGCCAATTGGCTAATTCTTTTTGTAGAAAACATGTCGCGTAGCGGCCAAACATTTGCCATTCCCTGGCAACCTTTTTAGCTTTTTCACGGTCATCATCAAGAAAACAACAAATGCCACAGAGATCTTCTTTCTCTTTTAGAAGAATTTCTTTCTCTTGCATAAGTTTTTGATTTATTTCTCTCATGCTTCTTACCTCCAATAAGTGAACCTGAAAAAAGCAGTTGGTAAATGAAAAACATACAAGTATTATGATCTACATTATGTTGTGAAATATCTTTACACTTGCTATTGTTTGCTGATTGATGTTACTGTTAAGTCTACTTCCTTTGAAAAAAACTTAGTGCTGACTTATATTAATCAGCTCTTAAAGGAATAAAAAATTGGTATCATGGAACATGTCAAGTGACATGAAAGGAAAAGGTTTAAGCATGGAAATTTTATTCAAGTGGCTAGACACATGTAAACTTGTCCAAAGTTCAGCAAGTGCAGGGTGAGTTTAATTTCATGGGTTTGGAATAGCACTGCATAAAACATATTCACCTCATGTACATTTTTATATACAGCATGACATAAGACACAAGTCACTATTGCCATTTCTTAAAAACATCAATATTCAGCACCAGACAATTTTAATATTAATCTACATGGAAGCCTGTGTTCCTAAAATTCTGCAGGTGCTTATAAAAAATAATGAACCAATGCTTTCATTGCTACCGCATTGCTAACAAACTGGTTTTCCTTTGTGTAGACATGAATGCTTGGGGCTATCTCAAAGAACTACAACAGTGGTTCTTAACCTTCATAAACCTGCCAAACACCTGATGTTATTCTCAAAGCTTGTTTCGAACCCCATTTTGTTGTACAGTGATAACAAAAAAACAAAAATAGCAGCAACAAGAAAATAAAAATAGGTTACTGATTAGGTATGTTACTGAAACAAAATCAACTAAGAGTTAAACTTAATANATTGTAAAAACAATCTGGGAGATTTGTGGCTTTGTTTCAGAAAGAGCAATCCGGAAGTCTCTTCAATTTTNTGTTTTAACATCCATCCATATAGAAAACGCATGCTTGCATAAGTATGCAGTTACGAACAATGACAGTAAATTTAAAGATATACCCTTCCATTTGGTGTGGCACCAAAACATATTAAGATTTGTTGTACTGAAGGTATGCTTTTGAATCTCACTTTTATTGAAGCTCAACATTGTCATCTGTGTGTTTGTTGATTATTAATATCTGCACTTGTAGTGTCAAGGTAAATGGCTTCCATATCTATGTTGGATGATGCTGTCTGTCAGGGAAGTAGCACTCAAAATGTCTTTTCAAATCCTATAACAGTTTTCATGTGAGTAACACCTTCGCAGCCAGTATTGTAGGCCTAAATCAAACAGTTTCCATGTGTCTAAGCAATGGCATAACTCACCATGCGATTGTGCTAGAGAGCTGTTCAAACCCTCAAGACTCAGCAAATCTTCATGTCAGCAATAACAAAAAATTTTTTGGTTTGGGGTTTTGGATGTTTTGTGAGTGACGTCATAAACGAAGCAGATTTAGGCCTTTTTGGCCCACTTCATCATGGGCCAAAACTGCTAGATGGTAGTATTTCACTCAAGTTTTTATTGGAAACTAGACTAAAATCTGAGTCTTTTGAGACTTTGGATGACTTGCTGGGGTTTCGGATTCAGAAGTTATGACCTAAAAACAACAAAATAATTAATTAATCTCTTAATTAAACAATCAATTAATTTGTTGTTTTTAGGCCATAACTTTTGAACCAGAAANGCTAGAAAGTCGATCAAGCACTCAAAAGACTTGGATTATAGCCTAGTTTCCAATAAAAACTTNANTGAAATACTTCCCTCTTGCGGTTGGGCCCTAGGCCAGGTAACATGAGCCAAATTGGCTAAAAATCTACCTCACTTGTGATGTCANTTCACAAAAAAAGCAAAACCAAAACCAAAAATGTGTTCGTTGCAGACTCGAAGACTTGCCGAGTCTTTTGAGGGTTTGAACAGTTCTTTAGTACAATCAACTGGGTTGCAAACTGGTGCAAAAATAGCAGCTCATGTGTGATTTTTAGGTACAAATGTATCATACACTGGCAGCAAAGGTGTTAAGGGCACCAAAAATGTCGGCAAAATAAGCCAGGTGAGAAGAAAACCTGACCCTTCAAAGTGTTTTAAATGCCTATGGTTGTGATATTGTAGAAACTTGCGTGACTTATCACTTTTCCCCGAGATAGCCAATGAACTTCAGAAGGGTAGATTTTCCCCGAGATAGCCAATGAACTTCAGAAGGGTAGAGAAGGACTTATAATTACGAGTCTGTTTCTTCATACAGCTGCATAAAAATGCAATAATTGAGAATATGCCCTCATGCGTGACTAACAGTTTGAACAACAAGTTCGAGAGCGCAAGCATGTATTGGTGGCAGCATTTTTTATACAAGTGCGTGTCTGTGCAACACGCAATGTGATGTGTGAAAGTTATGTGGACCATCATTCTTAATCAAATTACTATAGATAAGTAAACTATGGTGAGAGTTATACCNTGCTAACAGCAAAAAATGCAAATTATTACACAATNTTATGTATTTACAATTTATTATAAGTGGCATGACGTGGATGATGTCCTCCTCACACTTGAGAGTCAAGTTGACACTACCTACAACAGGAGTCGGCAACCTTTTGTTAATTGTGTGCCAACTTAAGGTCTCAAATCATTTAGTGTGCCAACAACATAACATATTTTTATACAAGTCAAGGACAATATACCTTCTGTGTGAATCATAACAAAATTGATATGTAAACCATGGAGCTTCTGTGTGCCATTGGAACTTGCTTGGCGTGCGAAGTTTGGCACGCGTGCCGCAGGTTGCCGACCCCTGACCTACAACATTTAGATAACTTCAATATTCTTTTTCCATGTTATAAGCTGATCTAGCCATGATATCATAGTTCTCTGTACAGCGCAGTATGTGCAGTGAAGATACGCTTCAAACAAGATTATGATGGCATTGTTGCATCACAGAAATGAAGTGATTTATTAGTACAGTAAAAATGTCATGATTGTGATTAATTTGCTGTGACCGTAACTGTGCTTTTAGTCAAGCTTCATCCAAGATCTCTTATGCAGTACCTTTACTTATTTATGGCATGGACAGTGTTACGGTAATTCATGAAACTGAAGACTGTTCTATTTTGATATATACAGTAGTCATTAATAAAATATAACCAAAAACGTTTGCTGAATTTTGTAATTCAGAGCACCTCAGTCAAACCCCTGAAACAGCTCCATCGAACCCAGGTTAAAACCACTGAACTATAGCTTCACATAGAAAGATGCAATTAATGGAGGTCATTGTAAGGAGAAAGTGCCATCAGTTATATGATTATACAAATCCAGATGAATACGGTTAATAGCATAGGCAAGTTGCCAAACTTTTTTACATGTTTAACTGGAATATGCAATTATCTGTATCAGACAAATATCTGCAAGTTTACCACCTAACTCCACTTCTGTCCACATATTTGCTACCTGATACTGCTGATATCTGGTAGTTTGACATCGAACATGGAGTTTTAATTCAACTGCAGGAGAGAAAAGCTGGGTTTTCAAAAAACAGTATGAAGGTGTTTCTGGACATTCTAGAAATCACTGCCCACACAACACTTCTTTTTATATTATTGACTGTCGCTGAACACAGATTGATCTACAACACAAATGTTTATTGTTAAGGAGATGGCTTGTTTTAACATTAATAAAGTGAGAACACACAGTGATGGAAATGAGGTGAATTAAATCACAAACATGGATGTTAAGCATCATATATTTTTTAAAAACTCTCAATTGTAGTTTGCAAAAAAACTTTCAATTGTTGGTCTTAGAATATGCTGTCAAGAATGCGTTTTTCTACTTCAAAAAACAGGTCTATGTCCATCACTTGAAATCGAAACAGCAGATTAATTATATCAAGCATTTTTCAGTTCAGTTNAATTTATACTCGGTTTTTGTACTCCTTTCAAGGTGTCACGAGTGATCTGTGGCACCCATATCCACTTGCTTACACATGCCGTGGGCCACACGGCTGCTTTTGCAGTGAATGCTGCACTGGTTGTGAGTCAATGGCAGCACTGCACACAAATTGTTCCTTTGCACCACCCATCAACGCCAAACACGAGGCTGGACAAGCTGCAAGTACTATTTTTTGTCTTCGATATGACCCCACTGGGAATCGAACCCAATCTACCAGTTTTGGTGGTGCATGCTCAACCAACTAGGCCACTATTTCAAAAAACAGGTTCATGTTCATGGCTTTAAACTGCAATAGCCGATGAATTATATCAATTGCTGCATCTCTTATTTTTGGGTGGGAGCTCAGCAACCGCTTTCAACACCATCCAGGCAGTGCACTTTACACTTCTTTCAAGTAAAGTATGTGATTAAGTGATACTAACCTACAATTGGAAAGAGCATTTGTATGCAAATATCTGGTTTATGCAATTAAATGTTATGCAATTAACCAGATTATTTTCTTCACATATGAATGGTTCATACCAAAACCAATTTGATAAAGTGGTTTATGCATTTAACTGATATCCAATTATCCAGAGTCATCTGTTTAGTAAAATCTTAGAAATTATCATGAGAACATGTTTCTCTGGATATGAATGTTAAGACACTAACTTGTCCTCATATCAATAAATCTCATCAACACCTTTCAATATGATGCTTGCATCAGCCATAGCAAGAGTCACCATTNAACTCCAATGTAGGTCAATTTAAACAACAGACTCACAATTGCCAGGATACTTCCACTTTGAAAACTATTCCTATAAGATGTCCAAGCCCAAGATGGCAGTACATCCTAGTATTTACCAGTATGAAGTCATTTGAACAGTGTGGCCAGTGACTATTGTAAGCTGTAGTCAATTTCAGCTGATATAAAACTTCATTTAACCATTGATGTGACGCTTACCCCTTATCATTATTCCCAATCTCACAAAGCAAAATGAAACATTGCCTTCATTAGAAGCTAAATATTTGTAATGAAGTACTGCCACATATATTTTGCATTATTGGTACGGATTTTTAGATACATCAGACAAAATTAGTGCAATTCAATAAATGTTTACAAAAACATTTTTCATGATTGATAATAATGAAATCACAGTCTACATTCAGTACTGCATGAATACAGCTTGCTCACATTAGCAAGCTGACAATATATTGCTAACTGAAAAATCTACAACTGACATATTATGACAAGGATTATCCCTTGTATAGAAACTGTCCTACACAATGGTCTTTAAATTTTAACGCTTCAGTACCCCTAAGTCAAATTTTCATCAATCTGGATACCACTTTTCAAAAAGTTTGATAGCAAAAAAATTTTAAGAAATAATACAGAACTGGTAAAGAATTATTCACTGGAGTACTGAAGAAAAAAGTCAATGCAAAGGTTGCATCATATTCATCAGCACCAATCTTCTTCAGGTGGTTACAATGTTGTTAAATTGCTAGAATGATGCTGGAAAAGTCAATCTGGTTGAAAGCAAGTTCTTGGAATGAGGACTTGAGTTTGAATTTGGAATTTACTTCCCAGGACTGTTGAATACTCCAACATCTAACCTGAATACACCCTGAGGGTATTGAGTCAAACTTGAAGAACCCCTGGGCTAACATCTGTTGTCAGTCCAATTCAATTTATGCAATTGTAAAACAATGATACAACAACATATGATGTTGAACCATCATATCACCACGATAGTGTTTTTTCAAAAAAGTTAAATGACAAAGCATATTTTGAGTAGAATGTCTTATTTTAACATTAATGAGAAACATAACATTTACATCAGTTCATTAATTTCAGCAACACCTATTTATTTGAAAAACAAACAATGTTACCTGCAACTTCTTATTGACATCTTTCATAGACTTGCTTCGCTCGATAAGTAATCTTTTGTGCTCATTTTCAATTTGCCTCAACCTTTGAATGACACAATCAATTCCTTCTTGACGCAGTTCTTCATTACTAGGAGACTTTGCTACAATGTAACCATCAAGTTTGGTAGATGGAGATGATGAAGATGAAGAACTTGATGATGGGGAAGATGGATGAATAGTATAATCCATTCCAATTTAACTCAAACCAGTATTTTTACAGTTGCAGCATATGCAATAGAAATTTATATCAATGTAACTATGACTACTACCTGAGATGTATATCAAAGGAAAGCTGATACAAATCACTTGATCACAATAATGCAAAATTATTGGAAAAGCAGCTCTTGCATATAACACTTTCAGTGTGTTTTTCACAATCTCAATGGGATTTGCCAAAATGCATGGCATGCGTTTGCATGTTTTTTAATGTGACATCAGTTGTTCTCAATCAGTGCTGTCAAAAGCGCACGTCCCAAATGACCAAGGGTAAGTGAAAACCATTGTATTTCATTTCTCAGCTACAACTGCAGAACATATGTCTGACCCATGATCAATTACCATACATTCTTCACTGCTAGTGAAACTATGTACAACTACTGGACAACCTACAGCTTCAGCGTTGCTCTCAGCACTACCTGATAGAGAATTGCTACTAAAAGAAGCACTCAAAAGGTGTTGAATATGTGCCTCTGTCAAACGCCTGGCTTCCATGCTATATGAATTTTCTTGCTTGCATCGCCCCAGCAAACTACTTGATGGAAATGAATATCATAGTCAGTCCTTTTTGCAACAAGCATTTTCCAAATGAATGAAAAAAGGGGGTTAATCACTTTGTTCTGGGCAGTACACCAACGAAGCAACAGTGAAAGCACATAAGTGTGATTAGTTTTGCTCTTTGATTGTGGCAGCATTATCTGAGCTGGTTGCATGTTACCAGACAATTTCCGTGTGAAAATTTGCAATGGCGGCGAAGAGCAATAATAGTGAAGTCACAGCAGTGACCACCACTAAGCGAATCAATCACAATTTGTTGCGTAAGGAAACTAATTTCGTGTGTTACACATCTTCAGTCCTGCGCAAAAGTCGACACATGAAACAAAAACAAAAATAACGTACTGTTGCTAAGATCAAAACTCAAGATTGCAAAAATTGAGCACAATTGCAACCCCTCCACTAAACACGGCTACACACCTGTTCAACAAACCAGATCGTAACAGCCATTCGACACTCTGATTGACAAAAAAATCTCTCCGCGTTTAGCGTGGTTTCTGTCTCAGACGATCACGTGGTTTACAACAGAACCGTAACGTGCAGTGGAAAAAGTCTAGCAGGCCAACCCAAGTTACTTTCGGCGTCAATGCGAAATGGAGTAATTCGGTGAGTTTACACTACACTTGCGGTACAATAAACGATTCAGTTTTTCCATGCTAAAAATTTCAAGCAACAATTCATAAGTCATTCCCTTGTCTCTCAAAGTATTTTAATTGATGTCAACCTCAGTGGAAAGCACCAGCGCCTGGGATTTGCCTCTCCTTATCGAAAACAACAATTAGAGACACTAGCTTTGCAGCCGGCTGTTTGAGGAATCTCCTGCCTGGTTCTGCTCCCATCTTGCAATGATTCAAGCTTATACATATCATTCGGCAATAATAGTAAAGTCACAGCAGTGACCACCACCAAGCAAATCAATTGCAATTTATTGCGTAAGGAAACTAGTTTCGTTTGTTACACATCTTCAGTCCTTATTCAAATAGAATATGATCTGGTTCCTTGAACAGTTGTGTAGCCGTGTTTAGTGACGGGGTTGCAATTGTGCTCAATTTTTGCAATCTTGAGTTTTGATCTTAGCAACAGTACGTAATTTTTCTTTTTGTTTCATATGTTGACTTTTGCACAGGATTGAAGATGTGTAACACACGAAAATAGTTTCCTTACACAATAAATTGTGATTGATTCACTTGGTGGTGGTCACTGCTGTGACTTTACTATTATTGCTGAATGATATGTACAAGCTTGAATCATTGAAAGAAGATGGGAGCAGAACCAGGCATGAGATTCATTAAACAGCCGGCTGCAAAGCTAGAGCCTGTATTTGTTGGAGGAAAAGAGGTGTTGAAACCTACACCACAGCTAATGATGTTACACATATCGACCATTTGTTTATTTTATGCAAAGGTAAAAATCAAACAAATCATCCACAACAACATGAAAAAATAATTATCGTAAAATTGGGCCATCAAGGTCTGAGCACTGCAAAGACCTTGGAATTGCTTGCAAAATTTTGTAAGTGTCTCAACACCACAGCCATTTTAGTGTTAAAGTAAAATACATTATTTGCACCTTTATTTTCCACTCAGGCTTCTCCCTTTCAAAAATTTGTTTTAAATGCTGAAATGTTTTTTACCCTTGCCTTTTCAACCTCGTATGGGGATGCTATCTAACCAGTAAGACATACATACAACTGTGTTAAAGACGAATCCAGTTAATCGCATAGCCAATTTGCTAAGCCTTTTATGCGTTTAACTAGAATATGCGATTATCTGTATCAGACAAATATCCACAGGTTTAGTACTTTGGTCTATTACTGTGCACAATGCTTGCTACCTGACTCCGTTAATATTTTGCATACACTTAACACAGATTTCTAAAAATAGTGCTTCTACATGTTCCAAAAATTTGTTGGTCCTGATCTTTGAAATTCTGAAATCCTGCAGTGTTTAGCAAACCAATGTTCATCAGTTGAAAAGTAAACGCAGAGTTGTTATGGGGACGTGCACTGCATGTTATCTTCAATGTGCACACTGTGTGTGTGACATAATAATTGCCTGAATCAGTCGCGAAATGTTTCCCGCACTTGTGGCCATTATTCTTCTGCTTGCTTTCGACTCCAGATTGTGAACATGTTCAAGTCTCAAAGCCGCTGTGCACTTTTCCTTGAAATCAGATAGCAATCTTAACACTTTGAGAGCCAGGGTATGATATATTCGTACTTTGAAATCAGCCTAAAACCAGCAGTTTTCAGTTTCCTTACCAACGCCATAGCTCCTCCGCCGATTGTGCTAGAGAGCTGTTCAAGGGCTTTAACGGATCAGCCAGTCTTCTAGTTTGCACTCGAAAAAAATTTTTGGTTGGGGCTTGCCGACTTTTTCTGGGTGACGTCATAAGTGAAATAGTTTTTGGGCCATTTTGGCTCATGTTACCTGACCTACGGCCCAACTGCTAGGCCAAAGTATTTCACTAAAGTTTTCATTAGAAACTAGGCTTGAGTCAGAGTCTTTTGAGCCTTTGATCGACTTTCTAGCATTTCTGGTTCAAAACTTAGGATCTAAAATAAACAAATTAATTACTTATCTAATTAGCTAATTAGTCAAATATTTTTATTACTTTTATTACAGAATTATAAAGTTTCTATCTGTCCTGAAATAACTTTTTGCCCTGTTTTGACTAGAAGTAAAGATATTATCAAAAAATGGTATTTTATGAGCTGCGATGAGTGAAATTTTGGAAAGAACACATTGCAATTAGCGAGCCTTTGTGTTTAAACAATAAGTCATTATGAAAGATCTCCAAAGTATGTTGTTATCAACAAGTTATCAATGCATCACAATATACAAACTAGATATACATTCGAAATAAGAAATCTCTGCCAAGTTCTCTCAACAGTAGTAGCAAATTGCACCAAAATATATATTCTATCTGTAAATAATCTACAGCTGTTCATTCTATTTGTAAAATTCCTCAAAGAATGTAACTAAAAGTTATTTGGATTGATGTTACATCAATGCTTGGNTGATTTTACTTACATCAATTCTTAAAAGTTTTTGTCCGTNAGCACAGATATCGTTAACGAATGTGCAATGATGCAACCGGTGTGGAACATACCTCAGTACACAATATAGGTAAAAATACAATAGAAAAAATAAGTGGCTATAGGTCCACCAGCAATGACACGGCTCAAACAAAATGCTGAGTTTGTCACACAAGCGACACCATCGTCATAGTTGAGCAGAAGCATCTAGGTTTATTGTACGAGTGGTTTTCGGTTCAGCTCTCACCATTGCAGTGTTTGCTTTGGTGGTAGTGGTTATATTTTTGGCGGGACCTGTTTTTATTTACTTTATTTCAAAGTTTCCAAAACTTTTGTGATAGCGTTTAGGTTTAGGGTTAAAGTTTGGGTTTTAGGTTTAGGTTTGGGGTTTTTATAGTTTAGGTTTACGCTTATGGTTTAGCTTTAGGAAGTGACTACGGATATGCCTGTTCTGACACAATTCAAATAAAACAGTTTGTCAGGCAAACGGTGTGCTGTTTGTAGTGTAACGGTTATCTTATGCGTTACGGGAGCTACACCAATGGTTTTCGGTTTGACTCTTACCTTGCCGACTTTCGTTTTTTTTTGTTTTTTCTATTTACTTTTTGTCAGGCTTAGGTGTTGCGTTTAGGGGTTAGTGTTAGGTTAGGGTCAGGTTAAGGCTACGGTTAGGTTTAGGGTTTATCTTTTATGTTTAGTTCCTTTCTACTAAGCCTACTGTACTCTCGTCGTGCGTTACTGTTACGTCAGAGGTGGCGTATGAATAAGTTTTCAAATTTCAAGATCCACAGGGGTATCCATAGCCACTGCCTTAGTTTTAAGGTTTAGCTTTGTTTAAGGCTTAGGGTTTGTGCTTAGGTTTACACTTTAGGTTTTGGGTTTACAGTTTAGTTTTTGGGTTGCGGTTTAGGGTTTATGTTTTGTACATTACTA
>JGI24159J19872_10003175_pt1 | contig 20260 bp, 14 predicted proteins | sample Ectturendosymbi4_FD_19872 | JGI IMG/M metagenome (IMG submission 19872) | reverse complement strand
AAGCCTTTTATACATACTAAGAGGATCAAACCACTACTGAAACGTGAAGTGAACAATGAAACGTTCTTTACATCACTGAGATCATATTATCAGATTATCCTGGTATATGTAGTGTATACACTACTTTTTAGTTAAAGATGGGGATAACATACGAAGTTTTAACAAACATAAATGCTTACATCTGTAAAGTAGCTGAGCCGCCATCACATCCCTTAATTGTTTCTTGTGATCCCCTGGAATGAGTAAACTATTAAAGAGTCATGTGGTGAGCTTACCGGATATTAAAAACCAACAGGGAAGAAAATTTGACGAAACATGTCGGGTTCGTGCATGCGTATGTGAAGAAAGCAAAAAATAGAAAAATTAATAATAAGAAATGTGGTGATAAGCAGAAAAAGTAAGACTCATATTCGACAATGAAAAACAAGACCCATTTCAGTTTGAGAGTGTTTTTCACTTTAAATTTTGTAAGCAAATTTGAGGGGTTGGAAGGGCGGCACTTTTAGGGTCGGCCCCGGGCGGCACTTAGCCTCGATACGCCACTGCGTCTGTGCGTTGAGTTTCACGGGAGAAAGTTCTCGTAAGACTCTTCGAGCTCCGGCATGAAATAAGTCAGTTCGTAGTAAGTCAGAACAAACAACATCTGCAAAACCCCTTGAAGATAATGGTGGGATTGCTAAGCTTGCATGCATGCCCGACACATTTAAACCCTTGAATGAACTCAACAATAAAACGCAAGGCAAAAATGAAAATATCCGGACATGTTCTGACAAGTTAAAAAGTTTAAACAGAAAACAGAACTCTGGAAAACTGAGTTACTACGGGGATCACTGGAAATGTTTCCACGAAGCAATCGAAATAGAACCATTGGCAGTGTATTTGTGGTAGGTTTGGCCCAAGAACACTTAACGTTGTTACATCAGAAATATGACGGTTACTTCTTCACAATTAATATGGAACAATATGGTTGGATCCGAAATTCTTTTTCGGCGAATGTTGAAACGTCAACATAAGAATTATCCTTGCCTGTTAGAAAAAAAACATTCTTGAAATATGAAACGCAGAACTCTGATATTGAAATTCAGTGATGTTCCACCTGATGTGTTTTCGATTTGTATTGAAGAGGTATATAAGCGAATTTCGAAGGTGGTTATTGAAATTCTTCTTACGTTTTGCATTGCATACTTGTGTGAGCAAAGTTTCTCATCTTTCTTATTGATCATAAATGCTTACAAGGCGTTGCTGATGGAGAATTCGAGTTGCTCTTTAAAATATTGAGACTAACGTACAGCGATTTTAAAACAAGCGCAAATAACCCCAAAAAATCATGAAGTGTATTGCTTAAATTAGTGGTCGAGGTGTGCCGTACAATTTTGGGAAGTTGTTAAGTGTGCCGTGAGTTGAAAAAGGTTGCGGAGCACTGGTCTACACTAGGCCCTGTTGTCTAGTTTACGTGGGCCTGCATTGACTGGTCGTTGGAAGAGTTAGCTTTTTTTCGTTCTCGAACATGATAGGTCTACGCAAAATTGTTGTTTTATGACATTGACATGTTAGACTGAATTTTAAGTGAGTCATTTCATAATTTGTGAGATCGTTTATGCCAGTTTGTTGTTTTGAATGCTGTTTTGGTTTGCATACTAGCATTGATAAGTANTTAGATATGGTTAAAGTACAAGAATGGANAGGATTAAGAAATGGNTAGGATTGTATAATTGTCAGTGTGAAATCATGGATTGTGTTAAAATGGAACCTTTGTTACTAANCAATTGACTAATAAAAAGCTTTGTGTGGCAAAAGCTTCAGCTTGCTTTTTGATGCAATTGACTCTGAAANGTACTCAGGTTATGCGATGTGTCAAGCTTGCAAGATATGTCAAGTTTGCTGTTTATAGGCATNGCATGACTGGGCTCAATATGGGGCAACGCATTTAGGTAGTGTCTATTGTGTTTCATAAGGCAAAGACTCTGCTGGTACTATTTTGCCTTCAATATGATATGCAAAGAGACATTTGGCTCTGGTAAGTCCCGTAGTCACGGGAAGGTTTCTGGGGGCTTAGCCCCCAAACTGAAACATGAAACACTATAAATCAGTTGAGTTTTTGTCAATTTTTAGAGTGTCAAGCCCCCCCGCAAAAAATCCCACCCTCCCGCAGAAACGCAAAGCCCCTATTGAAAACTTTCTGGCGACGGTTCTGGTTCGGGTCCAAGAGTTTATGGTTAGGGCTTGGTGTCAGGGCTTGGTCAAGGTTTAGGGTCAGACTTTAGTTTTGAGGGTTCAGTGTTTAGAGTTAAGGTTTGGCCTACAGTTCACGTAATGCAAACAAGAAGCTGCTGACCGCATGCCAGCCCTGCAACCATTACAACACTTGACCATGCATGTGGGACTGAGCTGTTGCAGACGTCACGGTCAACTAAGTAGGACATGCGTTCCAAGCTTGCCATGTGACTACTTCAGCCAATCGCATTCAGCTAGAGGCAAAATAACTCCAGCAGTTACAGACACAACACAAAAATGCATGTTGTGCATCATAATACACTTTCGGACAGTTTTTGCAGACGGATAGAATGATTTTATCCAAAACAGCATTCGGATCGAATATGGCTATCATCTTTCAAAAACAGGATAACATCGGATAGCAAAAAAACACTATCCGACCATCTCTGAGGGTAAGGCACTGCAGCAGAGATGTAGCAAGCTTCTTTTCGCACAGTATCTATACGAGGCTTGTTAGAATATGTCGATGCAGGCTTATGGGAATGCATCTTAACCGCTAAAGTTTAGTTCTGACTTCAGAGTGAGTACTGGGTGCAAAGCTCTATTTGCTGTGGCGTGTTTTCATAATTCGTCTGCTAAATTTTTTAACCCTGCCCAATGTCCTAAAAAATCGTAATTTACCTGGCTACATGGGCGTCGGAAGGAGGAAGGGGGACTTAAAACTCCTGGATTTTGAAATTTTATATTTTCCTATTTGCAAAATTTTATATTTTCCTATTGAAATTTTATTTCAATAGGAAAATATAAAATTATTTTTATTTGAAATTTATATTTATATTTTCCTATTTGAAATTTTATATTTTCCTATTGAAATTTTATATTTTCCTATTTAGCAAAAAATGTTGTTCTCTTAGTTTTGAGCCGGCAAAATAAAATTTTACCATGGTTAGCCCCAGTGTTATAGCGGCCCAACTCTGGGCTCCCCTGAAAATGCTTGCAGGGACCCTCTAACGGTAGTTTCTAAAAAAAGATTTCGATGTTATGGCCCATCCCGAGGCCGCATGGCCTTCACAACAAAATGTCCTAATTTTTATTTTTTCTTATTTCACTATTTTTTGTTTCCTCTTGCAGACACAATTTCCGTAAAACAGTCGCCAGAAAGTCTTCAATTTCATGCTTGTGCAGGGGGCTAGACATTCTCAAAATCTATATTTAATTCATAACACAGCATATGCAAATTGTGCGAATTAATTATAAAATTATCAAATATTTTCCTGCAAATACCCAGAGGAGGCTCAGAGTTTGCAGCTAAAAATTTTTTTTTAACAAAAGGAACTGGGTCTTAATCATTGTCATTTAATTAATTACGATTATTTAGAGATGTTGTAATGAAATGCAAATGTTAAAAGAAATTTGCAAGAAATCAGAATCAAGCCTTTATCGTCCATTTATGAAAACACTGTTAGCGAAAGAACAAACCAGAGCCCAGTCAAGGCAATGAGCCACGATGAACGTTTTAGTTCATTAGCGCAAATTGATAAACTTTACCAAGACTTTAAAAGTGAATTTTGCATGCTCATCGTGCTTTTAACTGGCCGACATAAGCATGCAAAACCTTTTTGACGTCTAGACTTGTTACTCTCCAGGTGCATGGCACATGTTTACAGCAGATTAATCACATTTTGTATCTCAAGTAGGCTATAAATGTTAACGAATACAGACTAAGGCCTACGCGTACGCAACATGGTTAACATCCGTAATCCGCTAACTGCACTCCTCTGTTGGGACAAGCTTAGCAGTGATTGCTAAATCAAATCTTCTAACTACACTTTTGACTCCATCTCGCTGTCTGAACTCCAGGCTGTGCATATGTGTATCTTTGGTCGTAAGTACCAAAGGTATCTTACTTCCATGCAGTACGAAATACGAGAAGATTACCTGGGCTGGCGGCTGCCATAATACATTTTTCCACAACAATCACTACGCAAAATACGTTTTGATCAAGTGGCAGTCTGACTTCTGAACATACACCATTAAGCATGTAGGCTAACTTCATAATCAACACTCCAAGCAATGAATGCTGACGATTTACGCTCAAGCCCCAAATACCTCTATTACCTCACAAACGTATCATAAATCATCAAGCTATGTTATTCTAGGTAACAGCTGCTTCAGGTACTGCTTTGTCTATAAATTACACGACAGAATAGAATACGGATTGATAAAAACTTCACTGATTTCTGGTGTTTCATATTTCAATTTGGGGGGTTGAAGCTTTATTTGGGGGGCTAAGCTCACAAAAGCCCCCCGTATCGACGGGACTGAATTTCGGCTCCTCTGTGACAGCGTGGTGCCCCTATTGGGTTACGGCTCTACAGGCCCGTAACCAACTTGGGACACCAGGAGGGGCGAAGAATTTTCCGAGAGGGGCCCAAATTTTTTGAACTACGCCCAATATTCTTAAATTATATCCAGTACATTTTTCCAGAGGGGCGAAACATTTTCTAGGGGAGCTGCGCCCCCTCTGGTTACTGGCCTGCGGCTCTTTTTGGTCCTCCTGAAAAAAAATTTCTGACACCCCTGATTATTGCTGCAAAGAACGCAATTTTGTGAATTCTGTTGTAACATGGGGCTTTGTGGTGTAGAAAGAGAAAAGCGTTTTGTGAACGTCCATTTGCATTTCATTGTCAACAACCTGAAAAGGATAAGCAAAATCTCGACGTTGCCCCCTCTGGAAAAATTTCTGCGGGCGCCCATGGGTATGGGCAGTGCAGTGAAGTTGGTCTCTTGTGTACTTTGCATGCCATCTTTATAACGTGAGGTCTCCTACTCTTTGGTGTTTTCTGCATTCTGTTTGTTTGTGTTTTTTGTGTGGGAGGATGAGATGGCTTGTATACCGTGCGTTTGTCAGTGGCGTAGCCAGCCCAAAAATTTGGGGGGGTGGCAAAAAATTTGCTGGGGGCCAAAATGTTTAATTTTAGGCGAATAACACTATTTTGTTTGGAAAAACGCCTCTCAAAGCACACAATTTCTATATTTTCTAAAAATTTGGGGAGGCCATAGACCCTTTGGCCCCCCTGGCTACGCCTATGGCGTTTGTGCGTCGCGTTTCTGCGTTCTACACTTTTGATAAACGCGCGCATTACTTGATTTGTGTACCTTCTGTAAGGACTTGTAACTGAGTCCAAGGCGCTTCTTGTTTGAGTTGTCGCTTCGTTGTTTGTAGTCGATATTTAGTTGATTAAAGCAAGAAAAGACAAATCCGATCTGTTGCAAGCACTTGTCATGCAACAGATCGATCACATTTGCAGACGGTATGCAAAATCTCTGAAGAAAACATTCAATGTTTTCAGACCTTTAATACCTCGCCTCGCCACATACCTTTCAATACCTCGCGTCGCCACAAATGCCGACCCTTCTGTGTTGCTCTGCATTGGTTCCATATAGCGTTTTTTAAAGGTTTTTGAAAGGGTGTCGTGGTGGAGCTTAAAGGTGTCAACACCATTTCCCTTCTATGTCTGTTGCTTTTAACTGATTTCAACAAAAACGCAAGTTTCCGTCCAAATATGCTTAATTATTTGAATACGACACTCATTTTTGGCAATCAAACTAACGACAATTGCATAAACAGAAAAGCTCAATGTAGGCCTACATGCTCATTCATTCACTCATTTTCGTGTCCGCTTTTCCTTCGGGGAGAATCGCGGGGGCAGCAGCCCTAGGATGACCCGAAATACCTCACGATCACCAGCAATCTCAGATAGTTCTGTTGGCTCCGCACCAAGACGGGACCAAACAAGGTCGTAGATGTATTCACGCCACCTGGTTCTTGGACGAACTCTGGACCCTTTCCCGTGGGTGCAGACTGCAGCCCGAAGGAATTAGTTCGCCATTCCTTCCTGGGGCATTCTGGATACATGGCCGAACTAACATAGCTGGGATCTCTCGATGCGGAGAAGTGGCGGATCTCTCGATGCGGAGAAGTGGCTTGACATCAGGGTCGGCCCTAGCAGGTGCGGGGCCCAATGCAAGACTAGGCGCGGGGCCCCTCTGAGCAGTGGTGTTATTACGTCATCGTGCTCCGTCAACCGTGATTATGACCGTTTTGTTGAAGATATTTTAGCACAATATCTATATGAATATCACAAAAGACGGCAGGATGTTGGAGTTGATCTGTATGTAGGCTACATGATAACAGTTTCTTTTATGGAGAGTGAGCGTGGTGGTCATTAGACAGTGTACTGCTACCACTGGTACTCATGCCGAAAGTTGTGAAGGAAGCTCTACAATGGAGCGGCTAGCGCAACTGCAAAGTTACGTCAATCAAACCGAACTGACAAGCGAATTGAACTTACAATGCAATTACTTGGCTCATGTTGAAAGACACTTTCGTTCGAAGAAGAACTGACTTGGAGAAAACTGTTAAAACATGAACTGATTGCTTATCCCGCTTTCGGTAACCACGATCGCAGACGTGTTCTTGCATAAAGGTAACGTCTGTGCACATGATCAACTATCCGCTTTATGACGCAATGTACGAAACACCAGACTTCACAAGAGAGCAACCAATGCATACACCCAATATCCCCCCAAAGCCCAAGTTTATAGAACAGAGGTTACCAACCTTTCTCTGAACATGTACCCCATTAGCATTTCGATAGATGAGCATGTACCCATAAAATTTCTTATGACAAAAAAGCTGAGTAAAATGCCAAAAATATACTGAATTATTAATAGAACTTTTAGCATTTTGGAACTAAGGTAGACCCCGTTTTGATGTCTCAAAGTTAATTTGTTGCAAATGTAAAAAAAATGTACCCCTTCAGATAGGCAAATATACCCCAAGGGGTACATGTATCCTAGGTTGGGAAACTCTGTTATAGAACTTATTCATTTTTCATTATGCATAGTCTTGGAATGCAAACTGTATTTTATGAATTAGAAATAAAATATGTACAGATTTTTCAGCTACCATGTCACAGTTGTAGAAACATTTATCAAACGCAATATATAATGCGCATGGTTGATTGATTCTTCTTCTTTCGTATACATGAACAGGAATACATGTTGGTCAGAAATTTGATTGGGTAAGGTATTCCAAAATGGCAGGGTTGTCCACCTCGTTGATGTGCCACGGATGTTTGAATTTGGTGCAATCATGCAAGATGTGGTATGCAGTCTGCACCTTGCCACATTCACACAAATCTGAGCCCCACAGGCCCATTAATTTCATGTTGGCTGCAAATCGGCCAACACCAGTCTTCAGGTCGTTGAGCTGAACGCAGGCATTTCTGGGGAAGTCGCAACACGGTGGTTGTTGGCCGAATGCAGGAATGAAGGATTGGAGAGCTGGAGGGATTGGTGTGGTTGGATCCCCGTTAATTGACAACAATTCCACAAAGGAGCGTAGAGGTTTCCTGGAGCAGAGACGTTTAGGAGAAAGTTTTAGGTACAGAGTTTCGTGTAGAAGATGTTTCGGATTGGGGGCTTTGGTGTAAAGTTTCAAGCATGAAGCACTGCGCCGCCAAATTCATTGATAAACAGGAGTGAGTATGCCGGATGACATTCACAATTTATGCCTTGCCTAGTTAAGTGTCCTTTACGTTTATGAACNTGCATGGACTTTGAAGTGGCGGTTTTTCTACCTACCGATTTACNCTTGCAAATAGGGAATTCACAATAAAAGTTTGGTAAGGCGGCAAATGATAACAGTACTTGCACGAACGAAAAATAACGCCGAACAATTTTGTGAACAAAGTAAAGGAGGCACATTTAAGTGCGAACACTTCACAAAATTTTTCCCTGGTTTGCATGGGATTTTTGGCTTCCACATGACCAACCTCTCATCTTTTGCCGTTTGTTCCAATGTGGTAAAATTATTTTATTTTGACAAAATATTAAAATATCTAGTCTGTGTCAAAGTCNTTCATGTAGCAATACTGCAAGCCTTGGTCAAAATGCAGATGACCCGCAACCAATCAAAAACTTTCCAAAACAGAAGATTNTTTCCANAACGGAACAACGTTACGTTNGCAGAACAACCATCAAAGGTAATACGACAGACACTCGTCTTGACCGGTTCATTGCCAGTTGAATCACTACACACCTTGTTTGCAGTAGCTGTAGGTCTACTTCAGTCTCAACTGGCACTAGTAACAATAAAATTCTATCCATGAAGAGTGGGACGTAGTGGAGCGCAGAAATAACGCTCGTTTGATAATGTAATTAGAGGAAATTAATCGTTCATTCAAACGTGATAGTTATATCCTAACAATGAGGTTTATAAACCTTTATACAATTCTCTTGCGCAAGGAGTATCTCGCAAAAATAAACAACCTGCCCAACCACCATGGCGCGGGGCCCCCTGAAGTGTGGGGCCCAACGCAGCCGCATCGGTTGCATAGGCTTAAGGCCGGCTCTGCTTGAAATCCTGGGCTTTACGGATTTCAGACCTGTGCTCTTTGTCACGAAGTGTCACACCAATAACTATTCGCAAATATTCTATTTCTGCAATTCGTTCTTTTGACAGTATTCTTTCAGTCGTCACCAAAGATTCATGACCACAGGTGAGGATCGGAACAAAGACCGATCTAAAAACTGAAAGCTTTACGGTCTTTGAAAGCTCCCGTTTCGTCAGAGGACCACACAAGCTATTGGACAACAGTTGGAGGGCCGGACATCTTGCGTAATGTGATTTTTTCGGGATATGTCACATTCTAACAAATCAACACATTCTTTGTAAATAAAATATTTTTTCATCATTGGCAAAATGTGTTTTGCAGCCGGGTGAAATGGCTTCGCAGGTCGGATATTGACCCGCGGGCCGTGAGTGTGGAGAACCCTGACATAGACTATGAAGAGGAGTGGTGACGGCACAAACCATTCTCGAAGTCCAACACCAACACTAAACGATTGTGATTTAACTCCGTCGACACGGTCACAATCTTCTGAGCTAGAATACAGTGAGTTGACGGCCAGCAAGAGGCACCCGTTAACACCGTACTCCCGCAACACCCCCAAAGCTTTCCAAGAGCAATCAGTGGCGTAAGTAGAGGTTTGAGCCACGAGGGGCAAACTTAGCTGAATGGGGCACACTGGCCACTGCAAGGGGGCCCACTAGCCAAAACTCAGAAAAAGGTCAAGAAATGACAGTGAATCTCTGGATGTCGCGGATGTCCATCCTAAATAAAAAAAACGAAACCACCCCGAAAAACGCAAAGAAACAACAAATTAAAGAATACTAAATATCAAAACGGGGCCAAGATTTTACATTTAGCTTGCCAAGGGGGGCGGCTCGCCCCTTGTCCTCCCGTCAATTACGCCACTGCGAGGAATCCGGCCATATACTTTCCCGAGGTCGACAAAACATGTGCATACGTCTTTGGCACACTCCCAGGGGCGGCGGAACGGGGTTGCATTACGGGGGCACTGCACCCACTGCCCTTTGAAAAGGGGACAACGGGGGCACAGGTGCCCTTATATAACAGTATCATAAGTAATTTCATGATTTATCATGATCGACTTGAAACGAATTTATTGCAGCTATTCGCGCACACATAAAGTTCAGAATGGTTTTCTATAATTTCTGTTATTAGTTTTGAGGTCAACATTGTTGCGGAACATGTAAATGCGAAAAGAATGACTATTACGGGTGCGCTTGTACACTGAACTCAAGCAAACAGTTTTTAACCCGTGGTACGTCAAAACCATGGGCATTTACCCCTCCCTGGAAATTGCGACTAAGATATGGGCGCAGCCAGGGGGCCCACCGGGCCAAGAAGGCCAGGAAAAAAATCTTTTTAATTGTTTACTGTGCTTTGTTCAGCCTTACTTGATTCGATGATTTCAGCTTTTTGAACGTATTTCAATAATCACAGCATAAGGGAAGTTTAAACCATAGTACCATCGCTACGGGGGAGCATTGGTGGGCCCAGCCCCTCCAAATTGAAATATGAAACACTATAAATCAGCGGAAATTTTAACAAATTTTCAGAATATCAAGTCCCTCAGCGCAAATGTAAAACCCCTTGTTGAAAACTTTCTGGCGACGGTTGTGGTTTAAACCTCACATCCTTTCGCGCGACAGTTTCGTTGCGTTCGATTCTTAGCAGTTTGAAAGAGTAACAAACATGCGAATCGTTAACCTAGGAGTTGCAACTATTTGGGTGCGTTTTACTTGATGTGTTTTGCTCGTGTTTGTGAGGTTTTTACAGCCGTGGTAAGCGAGTCGCAACGTGGTCCTCACGTTGTGCTTTAAAGTCTTCATGCCGCCACGGCCGCACATATGAACAGTGTGTTTTTTTTTGGGCACAGATAAGAAAAAATAGATGTGAAGCTTATGAAAAACGTAGGCTACGCGTTTTGTCAAATATTCAATTGTGACATTTTCGGTTGGTTTGCCTGCAAAAATTAATAATCCTGTTCCCGCCAGCCGAGTACGATTTCATCAATTTCGTGTCACTGAACGCTTTTGCGTGGAAGGCAGCAACAAGCGCAGTGATCGTAGGGCACTCTAGTGATGATTTAGTAATTTTTTATTGACCGTACTTTTAAAGCGTCAAAATCGTCATTTTCGGCTTTGCCCAAATTGATTAAGCCTCACAAATGGATTAGCCTAGGGGCCTCACATCAGCTAAATCCGTGCTTGCTGGATGCTTGCAGACTCTGCACTGTGATCCTCAGCCATTAAACTTTGGCTCAAAACGGAACCTTACACTGCAATTCATATGCGAAAAAAGGAAATATACACAGATGATTTCTTTATCATAACCAAACGTAGTTTGGGTTATGTAGAAACAACAGAAAATATCTCAACATCTTTACAATGGTCAACAGATAAGGGATGAATTTTTTCACTACATTCTGCGTCGTCAAAGGCCACTATTTCATTACATATCTTTTTCAGGCAATCTCCTGCTTCTTCTTGCGTAACGGTGATCGAATGTGCAGTTTCAGAACCAGTCTGCAACAAAGGAAAGCTCATTCGTTTCATTGGATGAGATGTGGTCAGGATAATATTGATATAACAAAAAGTAAATTTACTAACCTTACATTATTTTTGAATGAGATATTATTTGAATAAGAGCTGACGATGCCTATGTAATAGGCGAAATATATATTCAAACTTTAATCAGGCTCTACTGGCGCTAAAAACATAAAAACACGTTAAAAACTTGCCAACGTTTCGACAGTTGATACAACTGTCTTCATCAGGTTTTTTTTCAAGATATATCAGACGACGTCAGCTTCTGTGTTGTCTCTTTGTGTTAAATTTATGAATTGGTTCACTTTTTAAATTAAAGGATGATGATGGTGTGTGTACCGGCACTGATGGCAACACGAGAACTGGCTGTGCGCTCTCGATGCTACCTTTTCAGGCCTTAGCTTTGAGCCTGCAGAACTTTCAGTTGGTCTCGAAGTTCTGCTGCCTCGAATGTTTCTGAGCGTCTCATCGAGGCTGAGCTATTTTGTTGAATTAACGCAGAAAAAAACGCACTGTGCTCTCTTTTCTATTGGCGTTAGCAAAAGAGCAATCGAAGCATACGCGCAGTGAAAGAGCAACGCATATCTCGAAACTTCCAGCATGCCTTATGGATAGGCATACCATATTTTTGTGATTGGAAACTGGGACGCACATGGCACATTAATCTGTTAAGGAACAAAGAGCCTTGACAGATTAATGTGGTTCATATCTTACTTGGAGTATGAAGCTATTTTGGATTCTTATAGTTAAGACACCAAGAACAACTAAAATAATACACTTTGCTAAGAAACAAAACAATATTCAAGCATTTTTTGATTTACACACGCGCCCAATCCAATCATTCGTTTCTGTAGACAGTAGCCTACTTTCTTCAAGAAGTCTCTGCTCGATTTTATTTTCTCGTAAAAATCACAGCAGGAAAACTCAGTACCAATTTTACAGGTGATAAGGACTTTCACATTCTGCTCCAGCATTGTTAGGTATTGGTAATGGAAGCATTTACCTTTCTGAAACTATAACTTTGTTAGGTATTGGTAAAGGAAGCATTTAGCTTATCTGAAACTATAATGCAAGAATCTGACGTTATCTGACGTTGAAGAAGGCAACAATCTGATGTTAACGAGACACCCTAGTGGCAACACTGAATTCAATATATGTCTGTTGCAGTACGGTGTTTGCAGTCAGGCTTCCGCTGATTGATCCAATTTAAAAGTCGAACAACTGCCAGAAGCAAAAAAATCAAGTGTAGATGCAAGCTGTTTAGTGCAATTATTTCTGAAACAAATTAAATCCTGGTACACGAAAAGCGGAAGTGCTNAATAGCCTTATAAAATTAAATCTTGAAATGAATCCATTAAACCTTAGCCTAAATGCTGTGTGAACGGTCCCAAATCACAAGCATAAGTCCCGCATGAGATGTAAGTTGCCCTACATTTCAAGGTGGAGGCACATGTGCCAGTTAGCCAGCAGCCCAAAATTTTGGGCGGGCCAACTATTTCGACTTTAAGNGATCAAAAGCATGTGGTTTGCGACACCGCCTCTCAAAGCACAAAACGACACGATATGCTAGAAATTTGTGAGGGGCCGTGGCCCCTTTGCCCCCCTGACTGCGCTTATGACATGCACTCTGGGCATTAAGTTATAAACTTGACGTAATGCTTTAGATGTATTTTCGTTGCTCTGTAATTGGCGTCAGATACTTTTTCAGTGTGACTGATAGCAGCTATTTTTCAGCTTTTTACTTGTCGCAACGTGTGTTTTGATTTATTCATTTTAGTCTAGAGCAGTGTTTCTTAACCTTTTTTACATATCTTACCCTTTATTAAACAAGATTACCAGATTTACCCTCAATACACTCAATGGTGCTCACTGATTTAAAAAACGAAATTAACAAACTCTGAGAGTTTGGAATGATTTGTAAAAATTTACATTTGCTGCAACTTATGGTTCAGTAAGTTTATCCCCTTGGAAGATGAAATTTACCCCAGGGGTAAATTTACCCCAGGTTAAGAACCACTGGTCTAGAGCAGACCTTTCTAACCAGGGGCCCATGAATGTGTTTTATGAGACCGTACACCAAATCAAATCAAGAAACTCCGCTAGTTTTATCCGCCCGTTTGGATCATTATTCAGCATCGCGNTACAACTGCAGTCTGACAAGTGTAGGTTGCAAGTCGACTGACTTTTTTGATTTGATATTGNTGACGGCAACTGATGGTAGGCGAAAACCTGAAACCTGAAATTTGCTTCTTGCTGGGGTGGTTGAGGTGCTGACGATATGAAGCGACCACAAAGAGTTTGTGGAACATAGCATAGACTGCAAGGAGATCTGTATGGGACCTGAAATGGCCATGTGTTCTGTTGTTTCGCTGACATCACTTCTTCAAAAGTTGCACTTGAACAAGGCACCAGGACCTGATTTATTTCTGCAGAGCAGTTGCTGCATGCAGGTGAATCTCTATGCTTTTTTCTCAATGTATTGTTTAATGTATGCATTGTTCACGGTTTTGTACCTAATTCCTGTTTTAAACACAACAATAGTTCCCATATGCAAAAACAAGAATGGGAATACGACTGAAACATCAAATTACAGACCTGTCGCAGTTGCCACAGCGGTGTCAAAGCTACTTGAACACTTCATATTATTTAGCATCTCTCCTTTTCTTGGAAGCACAGGCAATCAGTTTGGTTGTAAGACCGGACATGGTACTGATCAATGTACATTTTTGTTGAAGCAAAGTGCTTCATGCAGTGCTTCGTCACCCATGGTTCATCAGTGCATGCTATTTTCTTAGATGCCTCGAGAGCGTTCGATCGAGTATTACACGTGGACTTATTTGAGAAATTAATTCAAAGAAAGGTGCCAATGTGTTTAATGCGGCTACTGAAACATTGGTACAAAGAACAAACGATGCAAACAAAATGGGGCAAGCATTTGTCTGAACCGTTTCATGTTACTTATGGGGTTAGACAAGGGGGAGTATTGAGTCCATGCCCGTAACTAGGGGCCGCAGGGGGGAAAAGTCCCCTTACATTTTTTTCCGCCCCCCTGAAAAAATGTGTTGGACATAGTTCAAAACTATTGGACATGGTTTAAAAAACTCGGACCCCTCTCAGAAAACTCTTCGCCCCACCTGGTGTCCCAAGCTGGTTACGGACCTGAATGAGTCCATACTTGTTTGCTGTATAGTTAGATGATTTATCCATTGATGTAAACAACATTAATGCAGGGTGCTATATTGGTGAAGTCTTATTAAATCATTTGATGTTTGCTGATGATATTTGTGTGTTTGGTCCAAGTGTGCGTGGGTTGCAAAGTATACTAGATGTGTGTCAGGCTTATGCAGAATCGCATGGAATTAATTGCAGCAAAACTGTTTGTATGACGTTTCAGGCTAAGAGTGCAAAAAGCACAGTCACCCCATTACTGACAATGGGTGGCCAAAATGTAAGATCTGTTAACCACTACAAATATCTGGGAATTGTACTGGATACTGAGCTCTCAGATGACAAAGACACTCAGACATAGGTGCACGGGAGTGCATAATTTTGGGGATGCAAAAAATGTTTGCCCAAATTTGATCTTGTATTTCCCAAGTAACATATAAACAGCAAGTCTTAATTTTAAAACTAAAACGTACCATTGTAAACAAATCAAGGTGTCTTTATGCCTAATTACCAATTACCGGGGCTCAGAGCCGTACGGCCGTAACTAGCAGTCTATATTCTGTATAGCCACATGTGAACAATGGTAATATTTATTGTGTTGAAAAATATTAGCTAATTACAATAAAATCGCTCAAAAATTAATGTTAATGCCACCACGTGTGGAGATGTTCAGCAGCTTCATTTTCAGCAGCTTCATTTTTTATATACGTTCTAAACTTATTCTTTCAACACGATCATCCTGATTGCTAAGATGTGTTCTTCTCTATAGATGTATGCAGTGGTGTTAGCCACAATCGCATTCAATCTGAAAAAGGAATAAAATATCATGTTACGATCTAAAATATTACGTTACTGCAAATAGGTCAAATCTCAAGTAAGGAGGGGGAAAGGAGGCAATTTAATATATAGCATATAGCTTAGCCTTCCACATTAGGCAATCTTAACTGCAATGTGCTGTACTTAAAATACTACAACTTACTTAAACGCTTACAGCAGGGGTCACCAACGTGGTGCCCGCAGGTGCCAGGTCTCCCGCAAGGGCCAAGTAGGTAGCCCGCGGGTATAGGTGTAGATAGTGGGGGGCATTCTCGTCAAATTTCTAGCATTTTTTGTCGTTTTGTGCTTTGAGACGTGTTGTCCCAAACAAAATAATGCAGCTCGCTGAAGGTAAAAATATTTGGTGTCCAAAAAAATTTCGGGCTGGCGACGCTACCGCCCGCGGGCCTGTTCTAAAAATAACATTAGAGTGAACAGTGTCTTAACATTGCGGAATATCTTAATTGTTAATACTAAAATAATGAAAAGATAAATTGAGCAACATTTTCATTTCAGAAGTGTGTATCAAACTAGTAGCTCTTCGCATTCTGAACACAAGAAAGTACCTCTCAGCTTCAAAAAGGTTGGTGATCCCTGGTTTACAGTTTGTAAAGTCACAGAATGAAAACCAAAAATTCACTCCAGTTTTGACAGTGGAATGAGCACTAAACACGGCATGCTAAGAAAAAATAGCAATATCGGACTGAAACAGGCAAATACTGCAGCCTATATGATCAACTACCAGGGAATGTGTACAAATGTACATTTCCAATGACAAATGACTTATAACCTCAATTAGAATATTTTTTAAAAATAGCAGTGCTTTGCTGGATTGTATTAGTATTAGCGAATGATGCAGTGTAATAAATAGTACAGTTGCTACTGTTCGTGAAAGCTTTGCTTCACAGCATTAAATTGAAACATTAAAATTTGGCAGGATGCAACATAGGAAATTCATCACATGAAACAAACGGAAAATATGAAAACCTAAAGAGTATGAAATCACAGCTACATCACTACTACGCAACACATTAGCCTACAGCTGCACTTACATAGTTAATTCTGTTCATGAATACTTCGCGGTAACAGATTCGCACTTGCAAATCTCACAACATCAAGCAAGATTGAAACAAGAGAATTTCACAGTATCATATCAGAGCTACACCACGTTACTACCACAAAACATTTTGCAGTTACAGCTACATTTTAGTTGTACACTTCAAAGCAGCAACAATTTAAAAGTTTACAAAAATTAGGGTTAGATGGAATAGTGGGTTATCACTGCATGTTCCTAATTTAAAATGTTTCTAACTCTACCCAAATTTGAATGAGATTGTTTCAATTGTCCCAAATTTAATTTGAGTGGTGTAATTTTCCCAAATATTTATAATATATGCATATCTGAATGAAACTCTTCCAATTTGCAGACGGTTCCAATTGTACCCAAGTTTGAATGAAGCTGTTTCAATTACCAAAGTTGATTGAGGCTATTGGAATTTTCCCAAATGTTTCTAATTGTATGCAAATTTCAATGAAGCACTTGTATATTACCCAATTTAGATTGAAGCTGTTTGAAGTTCACCAAAAGTGAATAAAGCTGTTTAAAGTTTCCCAAAAATGAATAAAGCTGTTCGAAGTTACCCACAATTCAATAAAGATGTTCCACTTGGCCCAAATTTGAATGGAGCTATTGCTATTTGACCAGAGTTGATTTAGTCTGTTGGAATTTATCCAATTTTTTCCAATTTATCTAAACATTTCTAACTTCACCCAAATTTGAATGAAGTTGTCCCAATTTGCCCAAATTTCATCGAGATTGTTAAAATTTACCAAAATTATTCAAATTTTATCAAAATTCGAATAAAACTCTTATAGTTAACCAGACATTTCTAAAAGTACTAAAATTTCAAAGGAACTATTCCATATATCCCAGCTTTGAACAAGATGTTTGAAGTTGGCCACAATTGAATGAAGCTGTTGCAAATTGCCAAAGTTTGATTTGACTGATGGACTTCACCCAAATGTTTCCAATTTATCCAAACGTTTTTATTTTCACCCAAAATTGAATGAAGCTTTTCTCATTTGCCCAGATTTAGTTGAAGCTGTTGGACCATACCCAAATTCTCCTAACTTATTCAAATATTTCTAATTTTACCCAAATCTTGAATGAATTTTATTAGTTAACCTAAATTTGATGAAAACTGTTGGAATTACCACATGATTCCAGTTCACTCAAGGGCAGTTTCTATTTTGCCATCAGGGGCAAAAAAGAGTGGCAAAATAGCCCTAGATTATTTTGCTGTTTTGGCCACTATTTTGCTGTTGATTTGGCCATTATTTTGCCTTAGTTGGGAAAATAGACACTACCTAACTTATACGTTAATGTAGCTACACGCTTTGCCCAAATGTTGAAAATTTTTGCCCAAACAATGACCAATTTTTCAGCGTTGGGGATGTGACCGCATCCCTTGCATCCCCGTGCCGTACGCTTATGCATTCAGAGACAACTGCGATATCAATATTGTGCAACGAGGCTCGCAGCAAACAAGCCGCGCATTTTACTTTGTGACTGAGTGCTCGGACATTGCAGTGAGGGCGTGTCGTGCGACAACGCATTCGTTCTTTACCCGGCCTCAACCAGTTTAGGAATTAGCGTACCGCTCTGCAGTAGTGTTGTACCTAGTATTACGGGTTAGCGAACAACAGTGTTAAGAATGTGTCTGCAACCCTGTAGGTCAGCCTCCAACGTCGTTGTAAAACGTTCTGTTTTGTCTGTTTTTATCAACCTGCGTTGTGCAGAATGTGTGTTTGTAATATGGACTTCGTGCCTGCTGGAAAAATACATTCATTCATTCATTAAAATCTAATTTCTCAATAATCGAAAAAAATGTTGACAAAACAAACGGGTCCGCAGCGGATTTGGGTGCAGTGAAAGGGGTCCGCAGCGACAAAAAGTTTGCAAACCACTGGTCTAGAATTTCCTTGCTTTCTCTGCTTTTGCTTTTGCCAGCATCCCACCCATAACCATTTGCTTGATGATTCAGGACTGAGTATGTGTATAGTTACGTGAGATCGATTTCCTATTAAAATATTTGCTGATAAGATTCCACCGCGTCACCTTGGCAAAGGCTAATTGCTTGACTTATGCTGTTGCCATGGTGCGACTCAAACAAAAACTTGACAAGAACGATGCTACGCCAAAGGCGATGTATCGCCGTATACAAAATACAGCATTGCAATTTTGGGGGAACTACATGATTAATTTTTGAGGTAGTGACAAGCTTTAGGTGAGCAGGTTTTGACCGTTAGAATTCGAGCTTAAGAATCTTATTTCATCATTAACAAATGCATTCACAATGAAACCTGTCACACCTGGTGCAAACAGAAATACAACTTAATTGCGTGAACATATGGACAAATTGTATGACGCTTGAAATTTCTGTATGTTGTGTTCCGATCGTCAGTGGTGTGTTTAAGGGGAGGTGAGCGAGGCACTTGCCTCGGGCCCTGTTTCTAGGACTCTCCAGAGGTGTTTCGCGGGTAGATTTTCCTCATTTTTGGTGAAAAACGTATTATCCACTCATATAATATACTCCGAAGCAGGTCATAAGTAAGTACCTTACTTTCAAAGGGGCCCCCAGTAGCAACTGTACTGTGTAAGTACCCTACTTTCAAAAGGGCACCGAACAGCCACTGTAATGTGTAGCCCAAGTGTTTTGAAGGGGCCCTCAACTGCAATTGCAATGTGCAAGTGCTCAACTTTCAAGGGGGCCCCCAGTAGCAATTGTAATGCGTAAGTACTCTACTTCTAAAGGGGACCCTAACAGCAACTGCTATGTGTAAGTAAGCTCCTATGCTATGCTTTCAAAGGCCCCCCGATAGCAACTGCAATGTGTAAGTGCTCTGCTTTCAAAAGGGCTTCCAACAGCAATGGTAATGTGTAAGTATAGTCTGCTTTCAAAGGGGCCCCCAACAGCAACTGTAAAACTATAGAAGTAGGAGTCGATACCAGCTTGCTATCGCTTAACTTTCATGTGTTGCTAGCTTTGTCTTCCCAACTTTCAGTGTCTTTAAAGTTGTGTATTCTGAATACTCTTTTGAAAGAACGAAGTTTGCTAGAAAATTTTGGGGGCACAAACTTTGTGTGATGTGCATGTTATTGTGCATATCACACTAATACAGCGTGGTCCAAACACTGGCACGCGGGTCGCATGTGGCCCGCGAACAATTTTTGTGCGGCCCGCGTACGCTTTCTGTACGCCGTATTTTACACAAAATCATAAGCACATTGTATTAGCCACACAGCCCTTGCAAGTCACACATCATTGAAGAGCAGGTCAATATGTTACTATTAGAGGGTAACAATATCTTTTTACAATTTATGACGCTGCAATAGCTAACCGCTAGGTTACCGCTGCAGTACTTCTTGACCACAAGGCAAGCGTTTATTTTTTATCTTTGTTGCAAGCATGGACTGTAATTAATTTTCGAGTTAGATTAGAAGATGTGCATTGTGGAAGTAGTGAAGTAATATTTAGTCAAGAATAGCAATTTAACAAATAATGAGTATCAAAAGAGAAATGTCAGAGAAAAACAGAAAGTTCAATTCTAACTGGGTCTTGTGAGGTTGCAAGTAAAATCCGTTCCGAAAGAGTTTTTATTTGAAGAGGCACAACAGCACCAAACACGAGAAAACATACGGAAAATACCACGGAAATTCTAGGGAAGCATTTTGAAATAATTGAAGGGTAAACATGCCCGCAACCAAGGGGGCCAACCGGGTAATTGCTCCCGCTTAAGAAACTTTTCACTGAAGATGTGTTGCATGTTCGTAATTTGCGAAAATGCTTTCTCACTCATGACGCGATTGAAAAGCGACACATGAAATATGTCGGCTGTCAAGGGTTTGGGGTTAAACCCCCCCTTGAATTTGCTATGTTACAAAAACGTCATTACTTATGCAAAGGAGTTTGTGCATGTTTTCGTACATTTTTTGCTTGTTTGATGTCAAGTTAACGCAAAAACCACAGAATGATTTTGCATGAAAATTTCAAGGAACACTGTAAATGGACCAAAAAG
>JGI24159J19872_10003174_pt1 | contig 20261 bp, 8 predicted proteins | sample Ectturendosymbi4_FD_19872 | JGI IMG/M metagenome (IMG submission 19872) | reverse complement strand
CATGAGCCAAAATGACCCTAAAACTACTTCACTTATGACGTCAGTCACAAAAAATCCGCACTCCCCAACCAAAAAATTTTTTTTCGAGTGCAATCTACTAGACTGGCCGATCCGTTTGAGGGCTTGAACAGCTCTCTAGCGCAATCGGTGGAGGAGCTAGGGCGTTGGTAAGGCAATCGAAAACTGCTGTTTTTTTAGGCCGAAATTGAAGTACGAATATATCGCAGACCGGTTCTCAAAGTGTTAATGGCATGTTGATAAACTTGTACACAAATAGAAGCTTGTCAGCTTTTTTGGTGCAAAGTCAATTGTTAAAATTAATTATTCTAATGCTGCTTTTACTGGTTCAGCTTCTGCAAAACTATGGCTTACATGTATAAAGTGTTAAAGACCTACAATATATCTGTTACTATGGATTAAAAATATGTTCTAAAACTGCTTTGTCTGCAGTTGACAGCCTACATGTTTGATGGAATTTAGATGGCACAACTTTAACTTTATGCTGGTTTTTGTTGAGACATTTCAGTCATTTGTCCCACAGTAGTAATAAAACGCAATGCAGAAGTATTCACTGGTCTATGTTTTAGACATTGTGACAAATTGACTTAAGTATTTTTGGTCATTTAAAAAGGAATTTATTTTTGACTTACGTGGTCTCAGCAAAGGAACACAGAATTTTCAGCCTGTGCTGTGGCCATCACACTGCAAAGTGCTTTAATAACTGAACCAATGAATGCATCCTAAGCATTTGGATACAACATGTGTTTAGAATAGACTCCCAGATGGACCAGCAGTGGTCAACCTGGAATCTCTAATGTCCACAGAGAGTTTCATGAATTCATGATGAAACGTTCACTGACCTATGTACAAAAATCGAACCAGTTGTTCATAAGGTGTCTGCACAGCAAAGTGGTCCATCACATAATTTTTTTTGTAAGGTGGTCCATGGGCCAAAATAGGTTGAGAACCACTGCATTAGAAGGTTCTGCCCTCTACTAAACATGGCTTTTTCAAAGTGGCCCCCGACCCAAATTAATCGCCCACCCCTGAATTAGAGCCATTGTAAGTGTTGCAACCTCTCCGTTGGCGTTGCGTTGATTGTGTGATTCACCACGAATGGGATGTGTGCAAAGAACAATAATATATTAATGTGGCGCGAACTAGCAATAATGGAGTGATCGTGGCATGTGAACTCTATTGTTGCTTGCTGCCACAGTGCGAAGCTTTGGGCATATGCCTCTCGGGGCTTTTCCGATCGCAACATAAGCATATGTAAGATGTGTGGTTGCTTGTTTTTTCTAAAAGTTTTTGCATCCATGAGATTATCAGATCATGCAAAGACAAATGCTTTATCATGCGTAGCAAAAAAAGGTTAACAAATCTTACCTCTACTTTCAGGCTCGCGTAACTCTACTTCTTTCATTAGGTGCCAACAGCATTTTCAAGGGAGCCCTGCTATACATGTAGCAACACTGTAACTGATTTTCCAGTTGGCAATCGTGAAAGCATTGGCCAAATCCAGTCAATCTCTGCTCTTTCCAAGTATCTTAACCAGTTTCCTGAACACAAGCTGGTTGATGCTTTGTCTGACTTTCACGTTTTGATTTATTTGGCAATCAATGATACCATCCCATTGAAGGTTAGTTTTGGTTTTAGTCGATTGGTGATGCATTTGTTTGAAATAATGTAATTAATTTGTTTTTGAGTGAGGTGTCATTGAAGGGCGCAATATCAAAAGAATTGATTGCTTTAAAGTGACACGAGCTTTTATCACATTGTATGCGTGGTTTTAAACAAATGCCGAAATTGCATTTGACAGTAAGTACTTGAATAGGCTTTGTAGGAATAGGCTTTGTCACAACCTACAGTGTGATACGTGCAATTTATAGGCAAGCCACTTCGACATGCTTTATTAAGTTGTTGCTTTGACGTTTTGTGAAGTCAGCTTGCAACGGGTTCGAAAACAAAACGGCGTGATTGCCTGTGTCCTTGTGCGCTATTAATGCCAAGGCTCTTATGTTCCGGCTTATTGCGCAAAAGTTAATTCGGAAAACTGTCACTATTGTGTCACTCGGTTTTGACAAAAGATAGGAAGGGATGACGTCGTGCAAGCAGTAGTCTTTAGCAAACTCCATGTACATGTAAAGCGCCCCTCGGCAACGCTTTATGGCACCATTCGCATTAACGACGTGATGAGAAAAGTTGAAGGCTCGTCGACTAGTTTGGAAAATTTAGTCAAATTGTCAAGAGAGGGACGTTGAAAACTTTACCTGATATATGTTTTTGAGGCGCTTTTGTTGTTTTTTATTCTTATCCTAAATGGAAACGTTGTTCGTTACTAATCCCGTAAACCTGTGGCATGAATTCCCAGAAATATTTCGTTCTCTTGCTCTAATTAAACACAAATCGCATTGAGCTAGAGGAAGACTAAAATAACAATCAGTGTCACGATCACGTATAAAAGAACTAATTCTCGTTCAGTCGTATCGCAAAGCGCCATTTTCATTTCCCACGTATCGAAATGTCAGTGCTGTGCAGGATGAAATGGAAGTGCTGCTCGACGCTGTCCGCAACCACGACAACGAACTTGCTTGCTCGTGGAGCCACAACGCGAACTGGTCCACGCTGCAAGAGCTGATGAAGCATTCCGATCCGTCCATGGACGTCAACGGGGCCGACGCGCACACAATGGACGCTGAAATGCGCGAGGCCATCGAACGAAGCTTGCAGATGCAATAAGGAATGTGGCTAGCGTGATGTTGTCGTACGATGAACTGGCTTGACATGATTTAAGGCGATTCCGCAAAGCTTTGTTGTCATCGCTACTGATGTTCGCCTCGTATATATACATGGTCAACGTTTGACAGAAAAATTAAAGTGCTTTGCGTGGTTATTGTTCTTTTCGTCTCAACCGATGCATAGATACAGTCACTTGCAAGCGCGTGAACGGTGGAAGCAATGTTATAGTGTTGGTTTGCCTGCTAGTACCTAAGGGATATACTGTACTGAATGATTTGGCGTCCATGGGCTTATACGCTGACTTGAACCAAACCAAAAGGCTGCCTTGCTTATTTCATTGTTCAGGTTCGAATCTGCTTACGTGCGGAATCCGCACATTACTAAGTTTGACAAAACTGAAAACGTGAAATCGACTGCTCCGAAAAAATAAATTGGGATATGTTTGAACAGACAGCAGCCAGCAGAACCGCCGTTGGTGCACTGTGATGACTGAAGTCGCTTGGGAAAAAACCCTGCGTTTGGTTTGCTGCTTTTGCCGCAGGAAATCAATGCAGGGAAAAATAATTCTATTATACCGTCAACGGGTTGAGGTTATGTTGTGTACTAAAAAAAGAAAGTTTTCTACACAGAGAATTTTAACCGCAGGAAGCCGAAGAAAGGCCGTAATAACCTTCCTGCTCCCGCGTCACTTTTGGTTTTGTTCGGTTTGGTCTTCTTTTTCTAATCGCCGTGGGCGCCCGCGCCTGCTGCTGTTCATGTGACCTGCTGCGTTTGGCCCATTATAAGCGCTCCCGATCCTGCGACAGAATCGAGATAAGCAACGTTTGTTTAAACTTAAGTTACTGTAATTTTCACCTGTTGATAGCAATCAAAAAAGTTTGGAAAGCGTTTCGTGACACGCTAAAACCCTTGAGTGGCTGCTGTTGCCAACAAGAGACTGACTTAGTTTTTTATGATTTCAACGCCTACACAAAGAAAGTCTTATACCACCATTTCCCAACCCCACAATGGTGTCGAGCAAACGATAATAACTTTAGAAATGTGGCGTAGAGCTGTAGAAACGATGTTCGTTTGTGCTGGACGTGGATAGAGCAGTTGTGTTTGAAACATCCGACCAGATTCTGTGCAAACAACGTAGTGTTGCTGATCCTTAAAATGAAAATTTCGCAAGAGGCTTTGACATGACTGATGCACTTGATTGTGTTGACAGATGCATAGACCATTGCTGCCGTGTTGTGTTCGGTCTAGTATCATCCGATACCTCTGCTTACGTCTGGACGTTGAATCACTAAAAACACATGAGGAAAACAACGCTTTTAAGACACATACGATAAGTTTTGGTAACGTCATCGTACTAATACTCAACAGCTTTTGAAAAAGAGCAAGGAAGGTGTGTTTGTTGGCTGGTGACTAATGCTCCCTCTTCTGTAGATGTGTTGTTCCTAATCGTGAGTGCTTTAAACATGAAAACATATATCTTTTGAGATTGGTCTCACTGATGTACTGACGCCTCTCACAAACGAACCGATGTGAAAGGTCTCCCCACTAGGAAGTGACTCTGGTACTCATTTGCATTCCGTTGTCATGCTCCTGTTTCTTTCCTTTATCCTCTCTTCGTAAAGGGGTTCAGGGAACGGCGTTTGCTGTATGCAGGGGCGTAGCGAGGTTAGATGGCGCCCGCGGCAAGAAACCAGTTTGGCACCCCCGTATTCGAACCTGAGTCTTTCGGAAGTAAATGTATTCAAGAAAGTACTTGGGACTTTTCGGCGCCCGGGGAATTGTGCCCCCCTTGTTACGCCCCTGGCTGTAAGATGCAACTATGGGCGGTTGCGTCTTCAGCGTATGCCTCGCCGTATCATGCTTGCTGCTGTATGTGTTATTTATTGTGCACGTTTGGTTCATTACAAAGATTTTACTGGTAATTGCACTACGTTGCGATGAGAACTAGAAGCGCCGTACAAAGTCATTATTCACTTTGCAAGGCAAGGTTGTCCCCTTGTTGGCGCCTATTCTTTCATCGTGTTTCTCGACACAACGGGGGGCTATTTGAATTAAGTTGACGTTATAGCAAGAAGTATTATGAAAATGAGTAGTGCATTTTGTCTGACGTTAAGAAATTGTAAGATTCGCGCATGTTGTTATTCCGAAAAAATAGGTTCTGGACATCCCTGGAAAAAATTTACCAGAATGGATTTGTTTTTCGACTGCGGGACGCACAATTTCTCGAAGTGAAGTTTTGAGTGTCGAAGCAACGCGGAAGCAAAGGTCTTTTTGAACGGACCCCTAACTGAAGTGTGACAGGCAAGGGGTTTGTCATCACGGGATGTGAAACTACTGTATGGACGGGATTTAACAACACTGAACGTATTCCGATCGATTCGACGTTTCAAGCTTGGCGAGTGGCATTGAAAATAAGGGGAAATTGTTATGGCTCACGTTCAGAGCGGCTCTATTTTCACTGGAACACTGAATGTGATTACGTTTTAAAGGCCAAAATCTACGCTTACCATCGACTGCAGAAGTTGCAGAGGATTTCAACCTTTCGCCATGTGCTTGGAAGTTAACCATCGCTCAGAACAGGGGTTCCCAATCTTTCTCTGACCATGTACCCCTTCAGCATTTCAACAGATGAGCATGTACCACTAAAATTTACGCTAAAAAAGATGAGTGAAGTCAAATCTACTGAATTTTGAAACTATAAAGGTAGACTCCGTTTTTATGTCTCGAAGTTGATTTGTTGCGGCTGTACAATAAACGTACCCCTTCAGATAGGCAAATGTACCCCAGGTTTGGAACAGCTGGGCCAGCAGAACGGACTGTCAAATGAACACATCACCAGGACGCGCACAGGAAAAACGATTAAAGAATCATTGGCCATCACAGGAACTCGCGAAGGAAAGATCTGGGTCACATGTCAATCGAAATCGGGAAGAACCATGGAGGTGTTTTTTTTTCACTTGAAACGTAAGAACACATCAGTCATACGTAATCCAGAAACAATCCCTGCCCCAAATCTGACGACTCCACAAGATATCAGATCCTCAAGCTTTATCGGAACGTCTAAAAACACGCACTCGGAAGGCTTAGTCATAAGCGAAAAGTTACATACAAAATATCTTCAGCGTTTCACTTCAGTGGCTGTTTCGAACTGTGGTTAATTTGTTTAACTCGCGGTTTTACAACATGAAGTCAGTGGTCCTGTCCTCACTTGGCACTGGTAAAGGATAAATCCTACATTCGCAAAAAACTGTGTTGAAGCGACACGAAGGCATTTTACGCGGACGCACAATCAGTTTTCACATCTTGTAATACACCTACGAATTCCTGAAGAGAGCAAATGAAAATCGTGCTTGCGCACTCCAAAGAACTATATTGAGCAGAGGGAAAAAGCCGGTGGAAGATGGAATTGCAGCACACAAAATATCATCAAGCAAAGCGGGCAGACGCCAGCAACGTTGTTAATGCTTTATTTTGTTCATCGGTGCAAACACAGCGAGCCAATACCGCACGGTATGCTTAATTACTAGTAACAGTGCGATCGAATAAAACGAGGCGCGGCCCAAGCTGCTTGTCGGGGCGCGAATACCGAGGCACGGCAAATTTTAGAGGACATTTCGCTCACCGCTTGACAACGGAAATTTAAACGCATTCGGCCCAGCACGCAAACATGATTGGTTGTTTCACGGAAGCTGTTGGTAAGCAACGCTGCCCGGCACTGGAGATCGGTGTTGAAGTCCAGCGGTACGCAGCTTCGTCGCAGTGCTGGGCCGAACCATCCACGTATTGCGTCCTAATATTAGGGCGCGAAAACTTTCACCCACTTCTCGCGATAACGAAAACAGTGTCACCCTGCGTTTCCGGCACGTACAGTTGATAACAAGCGAAAAAAACTAAAAATAAAACTATTTTTTGACAGCAGAACAAACATAGACCCGCACCATTTTATTTGCGTCACTCTAAACGCTGCGCAACATAGCGTTTCACTGTCTTGTAATTTCTCAGCGCAAGAGGAACTTCGCAGCTGATTGGATATTTTCCGGTGACGTATAAGGAAACCACCATATACGGCGAGATCGTCCATGACCGGTTGAAGTTTCCGTGGCAGTAACATTTAAGCCGCCCATATAACTACCCGAGAAATTTGTTATGCATAATATTTAGCGGGGAAGGCAACGCCCCCTGCGCTTTTCAAACACATCGAACAAGGTTGCTTTTGCCGGGCAAGTTGTTGAAAAACGCACAAATATGCTGCGTGTTAACACCTTTTATCAGATTTTCAGCCATTATACCTTTTTTAAAACAGAAAAGCATTTCATTTGCCCCAAAATATCAATAATTCCATTAACCACACGAAACGTTATAGACCAAGCGAACAAACTGATTAGGTTTCAGCTTCAATCCTGATATCATTCATCAGAGGTTCATGGCCTCAATAACTTCTAATTTTTACCTTCCATTACCCTTGCCATCTTGTTTTGGTCTAGAAGCCTACGTTCGGCGCAATCTTACTGACGTCAGACGCAAGGTTATTTTTAGAATCACCGCAAAATTATCCACAAGCTGCGACTACGGTGCGCTTTTAAAGCTCAACAACAAGCAAAGAAACACTCTACTGCACAAGCATTACTTTCAAACCAAAAGGTTTCAGGCGCTCTGACCGGTTGGCCGGTACTGGCCCAAAACAACAGACAGTAAGTGGCGCGTGAGCTGGAGACGCGAAGAAAATCGGCTTCGCGTCCAGAGACGTTTCGGCCAACTATGACACTGGAACAAATAACGGACAGACAAGGGCAATTTTTCACTTTCAAGTTTATAACATTTGTTTAAAGAAGGTATACAACCGATTACGACAGAGGTTAGCCATCTTTAGCGGATGCCTGCACTGAACTTGCCTCGGGAGCGGTTTTTTGTTACCGCGTGACCACCTAACACCAAATCGATGGTTCGCATCGTTAAATTCGGGTCGGGTATGAAATTAGAAAACGTATCTTCTTGCCTAAACAAGAACAGTAAAATCGACATTTTTCCTAAGAGGCTTGCGGTATCGATGACGTGTGTTTGGAAGTACACTGGCAGTCAGCTGCATGAGGTACGTAAAAAGTAAACATCGACTGCTGGATAGTGCAACAGCGATGTAGCGCATAGTTAACGTGCGACGTAAGAGCGTGCACGCCGAGCCAAAACGGAAGGGTCAGATTTTGAAAAACTTGCACGCTTATCTCGTTAACACATGCACGCGCGTCACTTTCTCGCGTGGCAGAACTGAAACAAAGAGAGAAAAAAAACAACAATGAAAGAGGCCGTGAAAGCTCACGGGGTCGAACAAGTGGCACTGCCTGCCATGGCACGGCAGACCTATTTCCTTCGTTTCGGAGACGGTGGTTTTGAGTCCTGGGACGCTGCGGCGCGCTTGCGCGGAGGAGAACCTGATCGCGCTCCGGAGTTCAGGTTTCGTCGTTGAAATTCTTCGGAAATGAAGGTGGTGAGGTCAGGGTGAAAGCCTGAGAAGGTCAAACGTCATAACGGCTGTTAAGTTCTCGCATGGGAATGTGAACGGAGCTATGAGGGTATGTCGGTGCAAGCTTTGAAACGAAACATTGCCATTCAATTTTGTAATTTAAATTTGTACAGAAAACCGATTAAGTGTTTGTTGAAGACCCTGTTCAGAAGATGTAAGCAGCACCAGATCGGCCGCAAAAAGTAAACGGTTGATCCTGCAACTCCCAACAGTGACACCTTCGTCGACTCGGCAGTGACTGCCTACCAAATTCATCTAGAATATGAAGAGTGGTAATAGCACACGCCCTTCTCGAAGTCCAACGCCCATAGCTTGTGATTTAACTCCGCTGACAGGGACACGAACTCCTGAGCACGAATACAATGCCTTGACGGCCAGTAACAGGCGGCCGTCAACACGACTCCAGCAACACTCCCCAACGCTTTTCACGAGGAACCCCGTCGTATGCTTTCTCAAGGTCGACAAAACAACTGTAGACATCGAAAATTTGCTGGAGAATGTAAATTTGGTCTGTGGTGCTACGGCCGGGATGTACACCGCACTGGGTATCATCCAGCTTTGATTTAACTATTTTGCGGCGTCTTCCTTTAAGGCACTTGGCATTCACTTTTCCAAGGAGCAGGAGAGAGATGCCGCGGTAGTTAGTGCATGCTCTCCTGTCTTCCTTCTTGTGTATGGGGAAAATCACTCCACTTTGCCAATCTTTTGCTACCCTCCCACAACAACAGACCACTAAACACACGAGTCAGCCACGGAACACCTCAATTCAAGGCTTTGCGCATTTCAATCAGATTTCATAGCAGCCTGCAGACGTCCCAATATTCAGTGTTTTGACAGCTCGGAGGACCTCAGCTACAGTGATGGTATTTTCCTCGCAAAAAAACAGCCGAGTCAATTCATGTCAATAGAGCCCAATGGAGGGTTATAAAGCACGACTCTATTCAAGTGATTAGCATTAAAGTTGTCATGTCTCTGGCTAAGAGATTCAGAAAACAAACAAATACGCATGCAATGGGTCAACTTACCTTGGCAAGACCTTGCTGAAGACGTCAGCGGAGAATCTCCACCGAAACTTATACCTGCCATGGCACCGTTTAGTCCTGAGCAGAAAGCGGAAATATTTAAAGCGTTTCTGCATTTTTAAAATTACTCGAACATAGTTAACTGGTTACCAGTATCGGGAACTCGCAGTCAAAACGCAGTATTGGCAATATGTCCACATCACAAGCATGCAAAACTGCACAATGCCTTATACAAAACAAACGTGACATTTATTGACTTGCGCGTAAGAAAGCAGAATTGATACGCACCGTTCATGGAGACAGCGTCGTGAAACATCTGCATTCTGTTGTCTCTGCTGCCATCTTGAGACTTCGAGAGAGAAGAGCTCGGCTTTGACGAACGGTGCGGTGGAGATCGACCGCACAAATATCCAATCAAGTCTTCTCGCCTGCAGTGCACAGAGTTGAATGAAAAACAAACGTAAAGCTCGCTGCCTGCTTGCTGCACCAAACCAGGAACGCGCCACAAATCCACAGCGATTTCATCTGTAGTAAAATGAAGCTCAACGATTAGCCATAGGTCCTCCAATACACAAACCTCTAGCTCAGTGGTTCTCAAAGTGGTCGATATCGACCCCCAGAGGTCAATTGGACCATCCAAGGGGTCGACAAATAGTCACGTGGTCGAATGGGGGTCACTAAATGACCAGGGGTCAATGAATAACTGCTGGGGTCTGCTGGAGCAGTGAAGCCTCCAATTCAAAATTATTGTTAATCGGGCAAGGAATGCAAACGGCATTTTTCAACAAATCAAACAAAATTAAGAGGGCTGATCAAATCTCAGCTACAGTAGTTTAAAAGTACATTTGATTCGAATAGTTTTTTTATTAAATCATCCATTGTGATGACATTATGAAAACTGTTCTGTTTGTTACTTCACAAACAATATTGAAGTGCACGTGTCGCAGTTCGGCAGTTGTTTAGACTGGTAGTACAGCAGCAGGTTACGCGGTAGAGGACGGAGAACAATTCCTTGTATTAGTAACTGTTGGGCTAGGCCACGGGGTCTACAGAAAATTGTATACTTTAATTGGGGGTCAACGTGAAGAAAAGTTTGAGAACCACTGCTCTAGCTCAAGTGTTCGAACTGGGTGCGCATTTCTAAGAAGCGTTCAGACAAAGGCGCGATTAGTGTGTGACGTTTCTGGAGAGATGGCCTAATCTGTAACCAAGTGCAAACTTTTTATTTTCGTAAATACGCCAATATTACAAGACATGTCAGTTAGCTGCGCACTTGTTGCATCGAACCAGGATGTACCAAAAACGGTGACAGACGCATAGATCAACAGCAGTCTTATGTTCTTTCGACGAGCAAGTTGTCGTTTATTATACACCTCCAGCCCATGGCTCGAGCTTGGCGCTGATCCTCAAGGAACACTCGTACAAATCTGGCAGCCTTCTGAAGAGCCAACGCATTCCTTACGATTAGGCTGCTGCGGAGTGCTCAAGTCATATACAGAGTGCAAACGCTATTTCTGACTGCCTTTCACATGAAATCATCTCTTGGGAGGATGACAGGTGCCTTCACGCGGCCTTCCTGTACGACGTTGCTTGAAATGTCAACCAAACCTTGTCAACATGAGAGCAACCACTGCTACCCGCACGACAGCCCCACAAGACTCCGCATTTTCACCTCCGACACCGGCAACCACCCAGGAATGACCCTCCCAAGAAGAGCCTGGGTCCGGCTTAACCGCCTCCGTACCGGTGTCGGACGTTTCCGCTCCTGCTTGTACAAATACGGTATGGCCTCCTCTGCAGCCTGTGAGTATGGCGCAGAAGAACAAATCGTCGACCATGTCGTCCTCCAATGTCGTATCCATCGACCTCCCCACGGACTGCATGGCCTGACGGTGCTGGACGATGAGACAATTGAATGGCTGCTCAACACCTGCCCCGAAATCTAGTGCGACCAAGCAGTGGTTTCAACAACTCGCTCAAACGAAAGAAGAATCTCTTGGAAAGAATAACGCATTTAACAAAAAGAGGAAAAATGTTGAGCATTGATACGCCACTGTCGTGCACTTGTTTTCAGCTGCGGTGAAACAAGGTGAAGGGCAGAGGGTCTATGCAGGCGATTCAAGCAGGCTTTTGCAAAGTTCCATCGAAAAGGTGAACACTTTCCTGACATTAAGTTACTGCAAATATTTCATGTGAAGCTTGCACGTGGTACCATTTCTTGCAGCTGCTCTACTCCAACGCAGTTCGATTTTATACTTCTTTCTGTTTGAGAATCTGCGATGGTACTCGTGATTTACAGCAGTCGCATCAGTTACGTGCAATGTTTGTTTCGTACGCATCACGACGTACAACCTGGTTTGGCTTGAAAGCAAACAAAACTGAGCATTTTCTTCCGTTATCAGGGTTGAATGTTAGACCTCCAACCTTTACTTGCTCACACCAAACCCTGAATTGAAAAATGAACTAAAACAAGATGGTTCAACAAATTACCTCTGAACAAGGCAGCGAAAATCCGCCATAAAAATAAGAAAACACATGTATGACGCAACTTTTCCTTTTCTTTAGTCGCATGCAGAATGGAAACAAAAATTATGTTGATGCTCCTGTGTATTTCTGCAACACCCACACGCTCGTCATTGATAAAGCAGAAAGTTGATTGATTTAAATGAGACATTAACCGCTAGGCAATGAACTAGGAAATTATATAATGCTTGGTTTAACATCAGTCGTGTTGGAAGAAACCCACCGTCACATTTGCTTTCCTATCAAAGCCTTTATTTCTTCACAAAATGTTGCGACTCTGTAAAGACTAGACTGCTCTATTGCAAAGGAGACCAGTAATGGCAAAACAACACCAACAAGCTACATGAAAAACATGTCAATTGCAATGTGGACAGAAGGAAAACCACCCATGTCTTTGCCATACCTACATCCACATGTACCCAAGTAAAGGAACAAGTAAGTACAATTACAATCTAACCACCATCTTCTAGGCAGTAATCATACCGAATATGACGACGTTTCTTCTTGGCCCATGACAGAAGCTCTTTATTCCGTCGATGGTAGCCACACTGCAAAGCCAACTCACTGATGCTTCTGCTTCCTTCAACACCATCTGTGATACAAACAAACTTAGCTCACTTGTATGAAATGGGCAAACTATGTATCATGCAGAGGACATCATAACAGCTAGCAATAAACACCAGCAATTTTGTTGCTGTTTAAATGCTGAACAAAAAACTGTTCACTGAATGAGTCATGACAATGAACTGTTAAATTTTTCAACAAATCAGATGGTCACATAACGAATGTTATCTGACCCAACCTCAGAACTGCATCTTTCAAAACTGCACCTGCCCACATAGATGAAACAACAAAAAAAACCTTGGCATACACAATTTTAAGGAATGGAAATACCAGCTGATAAATTACTGGAAAACATTTTGCAGATTAACATCAAATTCCACAAAAACGACAATGCATTTGGCTTCCACGTAAATTGAATAAAATGTCAGCATGCACTGACAGTGTTACAATCTTTGAATGTTCACTGCTTAGACAGTATGAAAGGTCTTTCTGCAACAACCTTGAACAGATTTATGGGTATATTTGTAAAATGCTGTTAATAACCAATCATAAATACATAATTACCTCTATACATATTGGTGGCATACTCAGCAGCATTTTGAAATGAAACCCAGAGCTCATCATGGCTTTGTGCACGATCTAAACAAAAACACAGTGAAAGTAAGTTACAGACATCTCCAACTACATTACATATACTCAGAAAGGCCAAACAAGAACAGTTTCATTTAGACCAGTGATCCCCAACCTGTCGTATGCATACCACTGGACATACATGACCAGCATGAACCTTTCTGGTGGTATGCAGGCACCATCAGCAGGGCTCCTATAAGTGCTAAGTACAAAAATGTGTACTAGTTGGATGGCTTGCCACTTTTACCTGGTGCAGAGTTTTTTTGAATGGTAAAAGTAATAATCAAACTGTTGTGGATTTCCTGTTGCAACGAAGNTATTTGCAGTTAATATGGCTAGGGAAGAAAGTTCTTTCGATTTTAAACACCTGAAGTCCCCCCTTAATAAAGGNCAGTAACCAATGCCTTGGTGTTNCACACTCCCTGGTCACAAATCATGGGCTTCAAGAACAATTCATTGCAACATTTACCCTCTTTACACTGCACTGTTATCGGATTTGCGTTGGATTGGGAATCCCATAAATCACTCAAGCACGACCATGAGTGTCTCACTGAGCTGCTTGAGCGGGCATTTTTTCAACTATACCCGATTCAGCGAATCCAACTAGCAAAGGTAGGTTGGGAATCCGATGAGAAGTGATTCGAGCGGAAAAGAGGTTGGATGGTTTGTAAACCTTTTCTGTACTTGTTTGATGCTAAAACCACTACCCTGGAACAGATTAGCCTATTCAAGCTAATCTGTAGCAAAAATGACGGATTACTTTATTTAATAGTTTTGCCTGTAGGCTAACTACACCTATTTAGGGAAACAATCAGCAAAATTGAGTGGGTTGAACAAACTGGAAGATTATGCGGTAGGTTACAAGACATCAGACATTGGGCTGAAGGACTATTACCCCAATACTGATTAATAGGTTTTCATTGCAACTTGGTATAGTAGAGTGATTCGACCTCCGTGCAAAATATATAGCTCAATATTGGAAGTGGATGACTTCAGTTTAGGCTACAAATTGAACTTTGTATCCCAGTTATGTGGCTGTGATTTCCTCAGTTCATAATGGAACACATGGAGTAGCATAAAATGTGGCATAAAAGTTTGTGGAATAGGTCGCAGTTGCAATTTGGTGAATTGCAGTAACCCACCTACTGTTCATAATTACTTACAAAGTGCTGTGAGTCCTCATATTTGACACTCTGTTGTATTGTACTGCAGAGAACAGACTAATTAATGATCGTGACTGAAATCAACAAAGTGGCTTTGGAATGTAAAAACTAACTCCCATTTCCTGCCCTGTAGAAGTTGTTCAAATTCTATTACAGTCACTTGAAGACTGCAATTACGATGCGACGCGGTTTTCATGACCTCATCGCCCAGCAGTTCTCTGTGATTTTCTCTGCTGGCTGTTATTTTCGGACTACCGGTACACTAAATAAAATCACATCTCGACAATTCCAATAACACCTACAAAAAGCACCTTTGTGTAGTGGAATCAGCTTTCACCTTTTCATTTTCACTTATTCCCCAGTTATCGCAATACCACAGGCCAAGCACACGAAGCAAATCTTTGAGTTCTTGCAGTGTAAAAACGCCCCAATATCGAGTTGGCAAGTGCATTCACGAAGGTAAGCCAAGGGCGACAAATCGCTCACGCGTCAATCCGATAACAGTGCAGTGTAAAGTGGGTAAATGACACGACAGGAGCCAGTGTACAAGTATATTGCACTTTGAAATCACACATTGAGCTACTAATTTTGCACCACTTTGCAACTCCATAACTCGCCACTTGATTGTGTTAGGGAGCTGTTCAAGCGTAGAGGGAAAGCCCCCTGCCAATAAACACAACCCAGACAATAGACATTTCATCCACTGGGCTCTTTACAATTGGTACCCAAAAGTTTGTGTTCCTCCTTGCCTTCAACTACAACAGCATCTTTGTCTGTGATGTCAACACAAAGGTGAAAAATTTTCAGTAAGAACAGACCTTCAAGTAATTTCAATATTCCATTGATATCAGGACTAAAGCTGCCTGGAAAGCTTTCTAAATCTTTTTTGGTCTGGTAACATTCCAAAGAAAGTGTACAGCTAGCCAGCTTCTAAATTTTAAACAACCCGGTCACCCCTATCAAGGAGAAGTTGTCTACCCCTTATTTAGTAGTAAGATAGTGAGAAAGTTGCAAGATAACTGAACAAGGTTTTTCTGGGACTAGGTGGCGTGCAGTGACAGTGCAGGATCAAGTGGTAAGTGATAAAAAGTTGGCAATTACTGATTTGGATAGTATAGAAAACATCAGCACCGTATACAATGAACAGATAGCAATTTAACCAACAACGACACTACATTACTTTTAGAACTACAGCAAGTTATGGAGCAACAAGGTAAGTATAAAAAATTAACCAAATACAAAAGAATCATGCAATATTTAAAACAGAAACTGGACTTCAATCAAATATTGCAAAAACAGTCTTCTATACCAAGGATGTCAGTAAGCAGTTCATGCAAAGGGCTTTGGTGTTGATGAACCAGAATAGCGCAGTGAACTACCTTTGCTGTTTAGTTGGTTATCAGTTAAAATCAAGAAGTAGGCAAAGTTTAGGATGATACCACCAACAAAAGGTTATAGTGAAATAGGTCATGGAAAGATCCATTCATAATATAGCCACAGTACACCTAGATGGATGAGCAATATTGACACACACAAAAAGCTGATTGCTGGGCCACACATACATTTGAAAATATGTGAAGTCAGATTTGCAAAAAGCTGTTTTTCACATCTAAAGTGTCAGAACAACTAAAGCTAAGCTCCTCCAGGATTACCACCACCATATCACCCAGCTATATAAACTATCAGCATTCTCCTAAAGTTTGTAGTGTGATAGTGTGACACCAAATTACACTTGCTATCGAGCTCTATATTAGCCACACTTTTGGTTGACTAGACGAACACTCTTTATAGATGTCCATTTAAGATGTTTCATATAGTAACTCCCAGTTAGTGATCAGTTTGAAACACAACTATATTAGTTCCAACAGGCAAAACATACCTGTTGAAATTTAGGTAAGAAAAAATCAAATTTATAGCAGTATGTCTTGATAACACAATTGGCAAATCCTATACATTCAGAAGGCTAGCTGACTTGGTCCATGCCAATACCTAAATAATTTCTACTTGGCTACAAGTGTTGTCTACCAGCAGTGGTTAAGCTACTGCCATCACATTTAGTAAGTTGGTCAAATATCAATCTAGTGAGAAGCTTAAGAAAAGAAGTGAAAATTGCATATGCAAGAAGACAATCACTGTTTTGGCATAACACCAACAAAACCCTAGATGTTTTGTGTTTATAACAAAAATTAAAAGCTCTAGGTTTGCAGAAAGCTTTCAAGGAATCAGCCAACTGGGCTCTGCTTTCATGACTTTGTGATGGTTCAAACTTGCAGATATCTGTATTCAAGTAGTTAGTCTCCACAAAGGCAATAAGTTGAATCCATCTGCAAATGTTTCTAGTAGAGACTGTTTTTGCAATATTTTCTTGTTTGTAATATTTTGTTCAAAGGGATGCATAATTTATGAACGTTTGCCAACAGATTTCAAGGAAAAACAAAATGAATGTGCAGCTTATGGGCACTGCTACAAAGCTTAAAACTTTACTCAACACTAGGAAAAAAACTATTTCAAGGAAACTTTTTTTCCTATCAAGCTTGCATCAAAAGTATTTTAGTGTGATTAAGACATAAGAAAAACTATAGTACAAGTCTGGGCTGTGTATGTGAGATTCTCCTAAAAGTGTTACAAGCAATCAAGCTTAGAGCTGCCAAACTAAAATATGAAAGTCACTGATGGGTGGGAGGTCCAGAGGCTTCTCTGGGAAAGTTGAATTCTGAAGCTGCATCATGTGCAAGGCAATTACTTTATCAACAGTTAAATCAAACAGTGCAAACTCACGAAAAAAAGTTGTAAAAAAGGGGGTAAAAATTATGAGGTTTAGGTACACAGGCTGTGGACTTGTGATGCTAGATTCAATAATTTAAGGAGGTATATCACTTTCGACTCAAAACTAAAATCACAGAATGTAACACTTTCCATTACTGACAGCTTACCTTATGGACAAAACTAGCTTAAATCTTTGGTCAACTCAAAGAATATACATATCTGTTAAAGATATTATCACTATAGTACAAATTTCAGACTTGACATCTTCTGATTGATGAAAGCCTTTTGAAATTATTTAAAGTGCAACAAGGTGCAAAATTATCCTTTGGCAACATCACAAGCTACATCTTATTTACTTCCATACAAAGGTGCTACTTCTGAATGCACTACAATACATATGGCACTTTCCAGTGCAATGTTAATATCTTTGATATCATGCGGCGTGATTTCACTTTGTTTGCACTTATAAACAAAGGACCAAGTGAAAGATTTAACATCGCTTACACAATGCCTAGTGCAGTGGTTCTCAAACTTCCATGGGCCATGACCCCCTTCTAAGTTTAACTGGCGAATGCTTAATACATCGTGACACTTGGGTTATGCAATATCACAGCAAAGCTACATAGTGAAGGCCTCTGCTCGTGCCCCCCAGAGAACCGTTCCATGGCCTCCAAAGGAGGCTGAGGGCACTGTTTGAGAAATCCTGGCCTCGTGGTTTGGTGCCAATAGTGGTCTTTTCCTCTACATAAAAACAGTCTTTAGANGTGGGATTTTTTTCACTAAGATATTTCCATCATTTGTCTCAATAACAGAATTAAAACTTGCCGAAACAGTATTCACTAGCCACCCTTTTCAGACAATACAACTGAATTAACTTAATTGTTTTCAGTCATTTCAAAAAAATTCAGTCTATGACCAAAAAAACACCTTTTGGACTTGTTGGCAAAGTTTATGAAAAAAACTTTTTTGATTAATTTTCATTGTTACAATTATGAGGTCCTGTTGGTAGCCTCTAGATAGGGTTTTCTTGAAGAAATTTAAGGTAATCAGCAGGGATAAAAAATTTTTTGAAATTTCTATAGTTTTTGGTTGTAAAAATATGAATTTTATGTACTACATGAAATTTTCGACTGCTTTTGGTTTTGTTAGATAAGAAGCACACATTAAGCTTCTAACTGCAGTTTCTGAAGGACCAGTTTTTGCCAAAACCACCAAAACACAGCCAAATGGCCTACTGAATAAAATTCATTTCACTGGTTTACTGTTTCTGATTGTTTAAAATGAGTTTTAACTTGTTTCATTAGTTGCATGAAAAAGACCACACTGCTCAAAACCGCTTGGCACACAAGGTCTCTTTTAGTGAGAAAACCTTTGTGTCAAGTGGTGTTGTTACAACAAGCAGGGTGCAGCTTCTTAACTACTTGGTGTTGGAGGCCATAGTACAAGTGAAGCTTTGTGTTCCACTGATGAGAGCAACAGTAAGTCTAAAATGTTTATGCTGCTTGGAGAATGAATAAAATGTTTCCATTACCACCTGAATTGTGGTGTTAAGGTGAAGACCTTTATCTGCCTGGTATTGTGCTGTGTTAAAGTGGTATGTTTTCCTCACGGCTCTTATAAGTTTGAACGTTTCACAGTGCAATCTTAAGCAGCTGTGTCACCACAAGTAGCAGCATGCTTAGACACTGCTTCATAGTTGGTATCGCAAAGCAGATGAAACTTTGTGTTCCATCGACTGATGAGATCACAAACAAGTAATGTATAAAGATTGTGGGTCTATATTGACAACCACAAAAATTAATGAACTAAACAGAAAACCATTAATGCTAAATTTTCATCCATGGTACAAACAGCTCAATGCCAAACTTGTATATTTAAGACCCTCAGTTGTAATAAACTTACTACCGTGAAATATGCGCAACAATTGGTATGGAGCTCAACACATGCACCTTGGAATGTGCACTGTGCAGCAATAAGAAAAAATTGTAACGCCAGCACTCATGAGTCTCAAATCTGACCTTTATAAAGTTGAGCAATTGCAGAGGCAGTATTTTGAAATGCCATCCAAAGCTTTTGTTCGATTTCACTTTGCTCAGTTGAAAGTGTTGTCTCAGAAGTGTCACTTCCAACCTTTAAAAAGCAAATAAAAAATTTTGTTTATGTACTTACATAAAGATTTTTAAATTTACAACCAATGTGCTTACATGACCTCACTTTTATCAGACAGCCATAGCCACATGTTTTACATCACTAGTACTACTGCAAAGGTTTCACAATACTATCCCTTGTTGTTTTGATTGTTTTTGGTGATTTAGACCAATATATATTGGAATTCTGATTTAAAAAAAGACAGTATTTCTTACTATCATGCTTGATTTATATGCCATTGCACACAGCCCCTCTATAGAAGTGTCTTGTTTATACTAATGTAGCAAACTACATACATGAATAACTAATTAATGAAACATTTTGGAATGCACAAAGTTTAGTGTATAAGAGTGACCTTTTCAGGAAAAAAGTTTGAGATGTGCCACATCAAAATTATATAGGTCTATGTCCTACGTTTATTCATTGCAGACAGTGCATAGGCTTTCTATGCTAACAAGTTAACACTTTGGCACCCGGGTGGATTTGGTGATTTTCGGAAAAAAAACGCCTAAACACACGTGGCTTGGGTTGGGAATATCTCCACTCCTGTACAGGTTACGGACCTGGTTGAAGCGTCAAAAGACGCGGCAAGTCTTCTAGGCTGCACTCGAAAAAAATTTTTTTGCCTTGGGGGTGCGGGTTTTCTGTGAGTGACGTCGTAAATGGAGGACATTTAGACCACCTTGGCCCACTTTGCCTGACCCTGGGCGCCAACCGTAAGGTGGTAGTATTTCGCTGAAGTTTTTGCTGGAAACTAGGCTACAATCCGAGTCTTCTGATGCTTTGGATGACTTGCTGGGGTTTCAGGTTCAAAAGTTATGATCTAAACTCGTAAAAATATTTGACTAATTAGCTAATTACAACAATTAATTAATTTTGTTTATTTTAGATCATAACTTTTGAACCAGAAATGCTAGAAAGTCGATCAAAGGCTCAAAAGACTCGGACATGAGCCTAGTTTCCAATGAAAACTTCAGCAAAACACTTTGGCCTAGTAGTTGGGCCTTAGGCCAAGCAACATGAGCCAAAATGACCCTAAAACTACTTCACTTATGACGTCAGTCACAAAAAATCCGCACCTCCCAACCAAAATTTTTTTTCAAGTGTAATCTACTAGGCTGGCCGATCCGGTTGAGCCCTTGAACAGCTCTCTAGCGCAATCGACGGAGGAGCTAGGGCGTTGGTAAG
>JGI24159J19872_10003173_pt1 | contig 20267 bp, 13 predicted proteins | sample Ectturendosymbi4_FD_19872 | JGI IMG/M metagenome (IMG submission 19872) | reverse complement strand
CATACTCCCTCAAAATACGACCATAGTTTCTAGTGAAATGGCAATCCTTCTGTCATGGACCTCGGAAGGATTTTTTCCATGGGGGAGCAGTGGATTTTTTCAGGAGTAGCCAAAAAGATTTTTCTCAGGGAGGATAAATGTGATGAAATTTCATAGTACCTGCTGAAAATTAATAAAACAAACGTTTTTGGTAAACATTCAACAGGAAATTGTTAGATTTCAAAATCCGCCCCCTCCTTCCGACACCCATGCACTCCGTTATTCATTTTCATGATTTATTTATTTAGAAATTTTGATCTGAACAGAAACATTTATTTTAGTTAATGTATTTGTAAACAAATGTCGGATGATATCCGTTACAGATCAATAATGCTAAGATTAAACATCGCGAAAACTAGAAGGGTTGGATATTGCTCGTATCGAATATTTCTAAAGATTTTCATAATGTTACAACGATTATTTATGTTTGGAATCAGTGAAAAGCTACGGAAAAATAAGGTAATCTTTAGGCATGTCATAATCCTCTTAATAGAACTTCAAAAGCGCAAAAGCCAATTGCAGAGCGCAGCTGTAGAAAACAGATGGATTGTATCGATGGTTGGCTTTTGACTTCCCGTTGATTTCCTCTTGTGGTTAGTCTTTCTGAATCAGTAATACTTCTCCAGCTGTACAATGAGGCAAGCAGCTGCTAATGGTGCGTTGTTAGTACCTCGGCACCAAAGCACTGCACCAGCTACAGTATATTCTTGACGTAAACGCCTCAAGATTGGAAACGTCCACAACCGTATGAATTATCTGGCCTAACACTTTGATAAGCCAGAAAACATTTTAACACTTTAAAGAAATGTTTCATAATCCAGAGAAAATTGTAAATTTTTCACGCCAGTAATCAGAGTTTTTTTCATCTTTTCCCAAATCAGTCAACGCACTCACCGCTGATGAGTTCACGCCCTGATTCTTTGCAGGGAATAGCGCAGCGTTTGTGTTCATAATGAACGAAACCCGTTGATTTTGGGTCGACGTGACACTTCGCTTCGCTCGAGCTGACGCTTGCAGCTGGTCTAACAGCGTCCCAGGAACAGTGGCTTTGATTGTTCCTGCTGGTAGAGCAGAGGGGGTGAAGAATGCGGCGCTGTGACGTCCATTGCGGAATAGAGGTTCGCTGACCTGAGAGCAAAACCGGTGTGTGCATCACTTACCTGAAAATAAGTGAAAAGCAAAACCTTACAAATATCGTCGTCAGGAAATTAACCAGTTTCTTTGTTCTATTTCCTTATTTGAAGCGCCTTGCCAAGCTCATCACTTAGCACTTTTTCCACTTTCATGCCACCAGACACACAGGAGGTGCATTTGCGGGAGGAAAATACCAGCGCTACGACCGCAGTCTTCCTGACTGTCAAAACGTTGAAGGCTGTAAAGTCTGCAAGTTGTGGTGCATGAAACCTGAAATGCTTAACCTTGAACACATGTGTTCATTTGACTTACTCGTGTGCGTCAAGCGGCCTGGNTTTCGGNAGGGCACCGAATGATTGGCAAATTATGGTGACGATCCCCATATGCAAGAAGAGAGACAGCAAGGAATGCACGAACTACAGGATAACTTCCCTCCTTAGCCTCTCTGGAAAATTGCATGTTAATTGCCTTGAAAAAAAGAATCAACAAAATATTGAAGCTAATCTGAGGATACCCCGCGCGGTTTTCGTCCTGGCGGTAGCACTACAGAACAAACGACCACTCTCTAGCAAATATTCGAGAAGTCTTGAGAGTATGTCAAAGATGTCTACCTTCGTTTGGTCAATCTATAGAAAGCATACGACCAGACCTCTCAAGACAAGCTTTGGAGAGCTTTGCGAGAGTGCGGTGTATAAGGCCGCCAGCTAGTGACAGCCAAGCCATTGTATTCCTGTTCAGAAGCATGTGACCGTGCCGGTGGAGTTTAATCACAACCGTTCACTGTGGATGTTGAACTCCGACAAAAGTGTGTGCTGTGCTGTCATCACTATTCTTCATAGTCTACATAAATTGGGTAGTGGACGGGAGTGTCACTCTTGGAGTCTGCGGGATCAACCTTTTGCCTATTGCAAATCATTTNGTTTTTCTAGTAACTTCAGAACAGGGCCTTCAACGTGCACTTGATTGGTTTTCAGCTGCGCGTGACCAAGAGAGAAGNAAAAGAAGCACTGAAAAGACCGANGTATTAAGTCTCTCCAGAAACCCAACGGTACACTGCAGCAGCAGATCGACAAGTTCAAAAACTTTGAGATGGTATTCACGAGCGACAGAAAGCAGAACAACGAGATTGATAAACGGATTTNGTAAAGCAAACGCAGTTCTGCATGAACTTTATCATTCTGTAGTCACAAAACGGGNTCTTTCGAACACTGCAAAGGTTTCAGCTCTTAAATCAGTGTTTGTTGCGATCTCACCTATGATCTTGAGTAATGACTGAAAGAGCGCTATGTCATGTACAAGCAGCAGAAAGTTGATTTCTGTTTAGAGTTCAATGCGCGACACTTCGCGACAAAGTGCGCAGCCGTAAAATCGCGAAACCTGAATGACGAACCACATTATCTCCGCATAGAGAAATCCCCGCTAGGGTGGTCGGCCATGTAAACCAGATGCCCCAAAATAGATTGTTGAGGAGAGTCCAAGAGGCAACGACTCGATAACCTTCCGTTTTTTCGGTGCCCTGGCGTTTTGCAGATTGCTATGTTTCTTTCTCGTGTTTGAAATTCCCAATTTTCGCCAAATAAACTCAACTCAACTCATGCTGGCTGCGCTCACGGCACCCAGAGGTGGACCAAAGACCGGGTAGCAAGATTACTTACATCTCCCACCTTACTTGTTCGCGCTTTGAGGTAGAGCCAGCAAAACTGTCACAGGTTGCTGAAAACTGAGAGATATTTGAAGACTTAAAGGTGTCTTCACACAGAATCCGGTTACGGCTTACGAACCGGCGTATGGCCCGGTGACCCATTCGAAAAGAAAGCGGGTATGAAAAGTCAGAAAGTGATACAAGTTCTCGAAAGAGCTAAATTGCGCAAAGAATATTGGAATGCCTAGCCATTTACCTTGGTTTAAATTTTTTTCATGTATTTGTTTTGTTTTCATCGTGATTTCAAGTAAACATGACATGCGTCATAAGTTGTGTTTCATCCATATTGTCAATAACAACTTCAGTTGTGTCAAATATTTGCCACCGGCTGTTGCCCATGGCAACAACAAAATGCACTGAAACGAGTTTTGAAGCTTTTCGTATGCCCTTCAAACTGGCATGTGCCCTATATTATTGCTGAAAAGACATTAATTTCGCATTCGGAATATGTCGTTGCTGAAACGTCTGTAAATGTAAGTTAGTCCGCTTTCACTGCACAACATTTTATACATATAAGCATTAATGGAGGTCCTTCATTCTCAGTATGCAGAGCTGGGGACGTTTGTGTTCGACGTTTGTATGTCACTGACGAACGAAATTCTTAACTGACGAACGAAATTCTTAACCTGGGCGTTTCACCAGCGGGCACACAGCTCTTGGGCAGGGAAAATACATCTTGTTTTTTGGTGGAAGTAAAACCTCTACAAGCAGTTGACTGTACGAAAGTCCACATCTGCACCTGGTGAGNAGGAACGAATTTTAATAATTAGACGTACGATTACCTAAAGTTCAACTAGTTTACTTTTATTTTTCCCGTTTTCTTTGCACGCCATGATTGCCATAACCAAGAACAGAGAGAGCATTTAAACCGAACGAAATCGTCAGAATGGAACTTAAGAAGTCAGTGTCCCTGCTGAAATATACCGTACCAAAGATGAACGAACCTGAATTGTAGATCCTCCTACATTCATTTGCAATTCGCTTTTGTTGTGCGGTAATAAAACCCGATCGGCAAATTGCTGCAGAGCCCTCACAACTGCTTGCCGTTGTTTAATGGTGGTTCTGAAGAAGGCAAAGGTTTGTTCGATGAGCAGATTTCACCAATACCGCACAAACGAGGTTTATATGCGTCCTCTACCAACGAAGCTCAATAGTGTATGTGCAAGTTACTTTTAAAATACCATGTTTTTGGAATTATAACTTTGGTGCAGACATCATAATGAACTATGTCCATAAGTAGATTCTTCTTGCACTTGTCCGTTAAATAAATAAACTGATTTTCAAAAAAATGTGCATCAAACACATATACATTTAGCCTACACTTTCTTACCACTGAAATGAAACACTAACTGAAAATAGAAGCAATGCATGTTTAAGGTTTTTGAATGCGCTATCATTTGCTAGAGAATTACAGCCGCATCAATTCAGAAATGTTGTACATCAAACTTTGCACATTATGCAAACCCGAGATATATCAACCAAGTTTTGGTCCAAATTAGGAATTTCAGAGCGTTCAACGGGACTGTTGCCTGATTTTTCCATTGCCTTAAACATAGACAAAAATTTTCTTTTTTTATGCAACACGACATTAGCCGAACATAATGCTAAAACGTTTTTGAATTGGAACAATGGAAAATCTCTTTTTCATTGCTCAAAATGTACGGTTGAAGGTATCGTCATTACAATGCAAGATGTAACTTCGGAAATCTGCACAAAGCATAGTAACAAAGAACCGCCAATTTTGCGAAGTGACAAGCATTGCATGTACATGTAGACAACTTTAAATTTTTAGGGTACGTTTCCGCAATTTCCTTCCAGGCATTTGAATATAATGTTAACATTGTCGAATGGCATATCATTATTTCAGCCGTAAAAATTGATCGTTGCCATTATCACCGTAAATCATTCTTATTAGTAGTCTTTTTATATGGTATGTAATAAAGCGGAACATGCACGCTTGTTAGTTCTCCATATGCTACATTCCTTGATGAAAATTAGAATTATTTTTAAGTTGAAAGAACTGTTTTTAAGTTGACAAGGTGCAGCCCCTTTAACACAAGCTCTTAACGAAAGCATCAGTGTATCAATTCAAAAAAAACAACCTCAATATTATTAAAATTCATGCGAAATTCTCACCTTAGGTTTGTGAAAGACTGAGCTATTGATTGTGTTCGAGCAAAAACTTGGCTGATACTGTCAACAGCCACCAGTATGTCATGTAAAGTTCCAGATGCAATCTGCCAGGAAAAGTTAAGCTTAAAAAGAAGCATAGCAACATTTTCAGGAACACCATGCGCGATAGTGTCTCTTTGGAGGAGCACTATCTGATAATATAAACTTAAAATGAAATGAAAAATTGACTGCAGACTTCGCAAGTTCATCATTTTCAAGTTACGTTTCTGATGCGAATAACTTGAGGACGTCAACAGACTTAAAAGTACGACAGCTAAAGACTCAAAAACCAAAGCACATCAATCAGAATGCATCTCCGTCTACTTCTACATCATACCGGAGTTGGAAATGTTCCAGGACATTCCCTGGATTTTCTCTATGAAAGGGGTGCACAACCTGTGACCATTGATAAAGTTTTATGTGGCCGTGCACATGTAACTAAAAACACTAGTTATTGCTGCTGTGCATTAATCAGAAATCTTTGTCTATTGTATGAGGATGCTTCGTAGAAAAACGACCAAGCAGACGTGTGGAAGCAGACTAGGCTCAGTGTGTGGAAGCAGAACAGAAGCAATTCAAGAAAAATAAAAATATCTGGAACTCACTGGCGGCCGTAACTCATCAAAATAGACGTAATTCGGCCGGAAATAGCGAAAAGGTTGTGCAGCCGTGATCTATGACTTTCCACATGCTCCAAAAAACTTTGTGTATAGTGTCACAGTGTTTTCAGTAAATATTTCAACTGTATCTAAAATTTTTCAATTTCGTGGCATGGTTTTACGCAAGTTTTGTTCTGACGTGTTGCGTCTTTATTTTCTGATTGAAAGTTGAACCTGAACCCACACCTGACTGAAGAGTATGACGAGCTGGCAGTAACGTAATTCATCCATCGTCTGCAGAAGATCTTTCAAACGTTTTGCAATATTTTTAGTGGAATAGATTACGTGGAATTAAAAGGCTTAGATGGCTTTTGGCTTCGTGATTCTTTCATTTCGTTTGGAAGCACGCCATGCAAGGAGGCTGCTTGTCAGGTAATCTAAAATGCGTCTCACCGTGAGGGTATATTAGAAATAGAGTTAGATGAAGAAAAACTATTGATGACACAGTGTCAAATGTAGCCAAAAAGTGTCAAAAAGTCACATTTAATCATAAAAAGTGACAACAGACGATAGTAACGTTTAATCATTCCCGATTACTCATCTGGTGGTTTTGGCTGAGTTTAATGTCTACATTTTTTATATTTTTCACGTCACATTTATTCAAAAATATTACTGCAAAATCCAAACATTTGCTCAACTTTTTGTTCGAAAGCGCTGCAACTAATTCCGTGAATTAGATAGCAAGTTTTGATCAATGAAAGTAACAAGTACAATTGAAACAACAAGCTATTCTGCATGACTTTCTGTTAATTCGCTTCTTAACTTACTTTCGTTGGTTTAGGCTCGCTTTTGAGTTGCTTGAAATGTCTGCCTGTCCTTTGTACCAAGCAATTCAACATTTTTTTCACATTTGCGTAGCATCCTGTTGGCTGGCTTTGCAGCTATAAAGATTCCGCTATATTGTTTCTGGATTGAAACAGTTCTTGTTTGTTCTTAATGATACCGATACTATGATGAATCATCCAATCATTGAAAACTGTTACCTTGAATAATTGGGGCAGTTTTTTTTCAACTTGTAGGGCGCCTGGAACAGCTGACAGCACAAATACAGGTCTTCTCAATTGAATTCAAAATTCAAACGGGCCCTGCATCTTCATGGAAAGCTAAAGTTGTTTAATCAAAATTTACTCCAATATAGTACTGTAACGTTACGACGAAATCCTCTTCAAATACCACTTAACCAAGAACATGTTTGAAACATTCAAAAAAAGCAGACTTTCTTGTTAAGTTCAGTGTGTTAATCAGAAAAAACACACTTTATCTACAGCCTACCATTGCATCCATGCCACGACCTGTTGTAAAAAACTGTCAACATACAAGACGTCTTAGCCCCAGGGATCTCAGGAAACTCCTGTCGCAAGGAAGATGAGATGCAGCAATCACACTACGCTTTGTTTTCCATGTCACAGAAATGCTTACACACTAAATCAAGTTTCAATATAGTACGTATGGCCAGTTTCCTCTCTGAACAGCCGCTGACCAAAACCCTGCAGATGTTCGACTTTTGCTATATCGGAATAATTCTGGAAAGTCTAATTCATGCATGATGAGACAGGATTTTCATACGAACTATATCAACTTTGAGAGCTTTCGTTTCAGTCAGACTAGAAATTTCATTGCTGGGGCAAGTTTTTTCAATAAAGTCAATTTTGATAGTAAGCTTGAATGACGTGATTTTTTGCAAGACCTCTGGATAGAAAGAGTAAGTTCATATTCTTAATTTGATAGGTCAATAAAAAGTCAATTTTTTACCGTCAGGTCAATATTCTTTTTATTGGGCAATAAAGTCAATTTTTTATAATTATCACTATTACCCATGTTGATGCGGCTCATGCAAACATTTGCAGTTATTCTGCTGTATAGCTAATTTCATCAGTTCAATGTACCTTTCGATCTTTAGGGTAATCAGATGAATAGAATATGAAGACTACATGGGTGTCAATCATTGGTAGTGAGATGGATAAGCTGCCGCAAGCTTTCAATAACAGCCTTGTACGTTTGACTGCGGGAGAAACGGTTAAATTTGCATCTCATTGCAATGGTGTTCGCATCCACGTTCCCTTGTACTGTAGGTCTTCTTCGGAAATGCACAATTCTCTTGATATTATATCTTTTCGTGACACTTATTAAGAGTTACCTCATTGCTCTTCCTATAATAAGGTAGTTAGAAGACGACGTTTATCTCTGTGACGGCTTCAACTGCCCAAAGATAGAAATTCGGGTTTCATTTTAGTAGTCCTACATCGTTTCGCCAGTGCATTTCGCGCCCCATTTAAAAAAACGTTTAGCTCAGCACCTGCGCATATAGGATGACGCAATTCAGGCTTTGAAAGTACTCACGGTGCATATCCTCGTATATGATGTTAAATTTAACATTTTTCTTCGCTCGCCACAAAATCATATTGCATGTGCCGTACTAAAGTAGCACACCACTTGTAACGAAACCAATACAAACCAACAGAAAGTAGCCCTACTACGGCTACGTTTTTGTGTGATGTGTAGCAGATATTTGCTTCTTCCCATTTTCTTTCCTCTACTATAAAGCTTATCAGTGGTGAGCAGGTTCTGGCATTGCAAAGCTCCCCAATTATTGCAACGAACGTCTAATGTATTCTCGTATGTTCATTTATTGAGTTCCTCGTACAGTCAACGACGAAATAATAGAGCAAATGCCAAATTCAAGTCCATGAGCTCCTCCCGAAAGTTACACATATCAGGGTTGAACTCTATCTCTAATCATTACTTTTAAATTAAAACTCAAGGCATTGGGATGGTCATATATCGGGCTACTCACATGCGTCACGAGGTGAGAGGTGACGTATCTGATAAACGGCAATACTGTGTATTTGCAAAGCATTAACACTTGTCCAAAATTGCAGGTGCTCTCAAAAGACCAATCTCTACAGAAACTGAGAAGATAAAATCTGTCACTTACGGCAACCTTGGTAGGATCGGTATGGCTCAGAGCAACCAATACAGCTGCGGCAGTAGATGCAACGTTGGCGCTCATTGAACTTGAATTTCTTGCTAGCACCTTGAGAGTTGCAACAGTTGCTCTTACCGATTCTGTAGTGGCACTTTTTGGATTGAACTGCGGACAGACAAGTTTGCAAAAAAACATTGATGAACGCGTACTTGCACATAACGCAAAGCCTCGAAACTAACCGACAAGCAGCCGGAATTTATTTTCTGCTTGCCCCAAACCCAAACAGAAGTGTAAGCAGCCTTTGAAAAAAAGAGAGCCTCGGAACTTTAACTTAAGATGTTCCCAAATTGAAGCAAATGAAAGAAATATTGCGACATCACAAACACTTGCATTTCTTGACTAACAAGCACACCTTTCAAACTCATTATCACACCTCTCATTCCCTACAGTGTTATACATACAGAAAATGAGGCCTGCTTGCTGCTTGAAAGCAATCTTAAAATGAACATGTCTGGCGCGTTCTGCTTAGTTTCATACTTGCGAAGCAATTGAACCGATGCTGGCCCCACATTTGATCAAAACGGGCATTCCAAAATGAGCTTTTCCGGGATGTGACGAGTTGTGCAAGCAAGCGATCGATGCTGCCGGGATGTCTAAAAAACGTTTTTAAGCGAAATGTTCGTTAACTGACAGGACCAAATTAGATTTTATCATGAAACAACCGAAAAATTATTGTATATTTTTTTATTATCCTTCTGTTCAGAAAGTGAACAAGAGCGTGGAATATAATTTGTGGAATATAATCTTCGAAAGCTATATTCCACGCGTAACACAATCTGGTTCTAAAGCTGTTTAGCGTGTATTTTGTACAAAACATTCTGACCATTGAAGACAGAGAAAGAACAACTGCAAATTGAAACTTTGCCTAACTTGATCAACGGTATTTAACCCAATCTCTTTCAGGTATTGCTAGCATAAATATATAACATCACTTTCGAGACATAGGTTTACAGTTTGGTTCAATGTTCCGTTGTTTTTGCACCATGATTTGCATAGTTTTTCCGGATCTTTTCCGAGATTTTGGCACTTGCAGTTACAGCTGTTTTTGATGCTACAAAAGAATTGTGCTTTTAGCTCAGTTTGCGATACCAACCATTACTACATTTTTCTGATGACTCCGACGTCACTCCAACTTCTGTTCGTGGAAAGTGGAAAGATGCGTTTCGAACAGGTACAAAAATTAAACCAGCTCCGCAGTAGACTGCGAACAAGATAGTGCAGAAAAATGATTTGAAACGGTTGCCACAGAAATTACTTGAACTTTTTTAAATGAAAGATTTCGTAACAGAAGTTACGCAATTACAAACAGAAGAATAACCTTCTTCTTACTGTATAAACACACGCCAACAACTTTTCGAAAAATCTACAAAATTTGAGATTGTTGCTTTAATCCACGGGTTCTTAACGTGGGGTGTGTGAATCCCTAAGCGGTCCGTGAAGGTGATGTAAAGGGTTCATGAATGTGATTTAAAGCGTCAATAGACTTTGCTCTGAAATTTCGAAAGGGTTTAGACTTTGCAGACATTTCGATTGCTACTAAGGTGATTAAGACCGATTTTCAAATAATTATTACAACATTTCTTCTCGGGGGGTCCGTAGCCTTTATAAAGATGTAATAGGGGCCCGTGACCCACAAATGTTTAAGAAATGCTGCTTAATCAGAAACGTTTTCAATTTGGTCAGTGTTTCCTCACATGCGTTTTGTGACTCGGTTACATCCATTTAGAACCTAACAGCGTTACATAATATTCCCTTAAAGCTGGACTGTTGACCGTCAGACTTAATTCATTCAATTCATTTCTTAAAATTCTTCTGTTGTAAAATTTTGTATTGATAAGTTGAACCTAGTGAATTTTTTCCTTTATTACGCCGTGGTCTATTAAATGAAGCAAACCAATAAATTTTCTATCCGTTTCAAAGTTGCATTTGACGCTTATTTCTAATGCACCATCTGTTTCTTCGGAGATTGAACAAACGAGGTTCACTAAATCGTACTTTCAGACAATCGCAGAGCAACAGAACTGTAAAAACGCTTGAATAAATCATGATTGTCGATTTTTCCACTTGTGACTCTCACCCACAAGAAACAATGATTTACACCTTGTCACCTGCGAGCGTGTAAACCAATCCCAACGTTGTTTGAAGAGCTGAACGCATATAGTTCATCTGAAATATTTATTAAAGATGCGTGCAATGTTTTGAAGACATTTGTTGAACTTTAGATCCCCCTGTGAGTCTAAGTAAAACGCAACGGCGTGCGCTAAGGTACGCGTTTCAACCTCTGAAGCTCTGTGATATTGTTTTTCAACAGGTAGCGAAGCATTTTTGTGGCATTCCCCCAGAAAGTAAAGGCAAAATCTCACAAGGTTTATTAACATTTGTTGGAAACGTCGACAAATGTGCTGTGCTCGCCAAACTCGTTGTTGTTGCCTTTGTAGAAGCTGTGACAAAGAGTGAGCCAGTTTTAATTTTGAACAAATAACCATTTACAACTTTTTTTCGCCAAACAAATCTGGTGAGGTATTTGTTGCTATCATGAGTGGTCTATGTGCAACTCCCTCACTTACAAAATGCGCAGAAACCGTAAATCAAGTTTCTTATGAACAACAAGCATGGCTTTAGCTGGTAAGCACATCTTCCAAAAGTGGAAATTGTCATCAGAACCTGATTTTCTTTCATTATTTTCAAGTCACATGCAGTTTAAGATTCACTTGAGCCAAACGGGTTTGCACGAGTAAAATCCGGAATGCAGTAGCAAGTAGGGTAACTCAATCAACTGAGTAAGTGAACTTTCACATTTGCAACTACACTTACCAAAATTTGAAGCATGTCTGGAGGTTGGCGTTGCGGTTGTACGTGAATCGGTTAGAACACCAAATGTTGAATGCGTATCGTTTACTGAAAACGATACGAATTGCACAGGAAACGTTTAAAGGCAAACTATGTTCAACATTTCAGAAAAAAATGAACATTGTTTAGAAATTTCAAACACAGCTCATAAAACATTTGCATGCTTGTCAGTTTGTCTGTGCTCATCATTGCAAGGTTGACATCGCACAGCCGCAGCAACAATCGAGGTCATGTCACGAAACGAGAGTGATCTTCGAATTGGAGAGTTTGTTTTATATGATATCTTATTCTGACAAAGTCTTTCAAAGATTTCTGGGAAATCGAGAACTTTTCAAGCNAAGATGATNCGGCCAAGGAAGTGAATAACTCTTGATTTTGGGTTAAAAGTTCGGAAGGGGCATTCTTATTAAACGTGTTGAAAAGTATTTGCTTCTAAAATTATAGTGAGCGGTGTGCGGTGTAAAATTGTGTTAAAGCTAATCAGCCAACACAAATTAGTGTAATTCACAGACGCTTCTTATTTGGGAACTAACTTTGCAAAAGTCAGGTTTTTGTGTAAACAAACATCTCTTTATGTTTCCCAGAACCTAAACGACTAACTTAATCAGTTTCTAATTTAAAAACTGCAAACCAGTGACAATATGAATCCGTGAGATTCTGCTGTTCTTATAAAGAATTTGGACCGCAACCGACAGGAGACGAGCAACTACACGCAAATCCAGTCGAAATAATTGAAACCATTTCTGTCAAAGTGGCAAATTGAAATCATGCTTGGATACTTTCTGTAAGCTGGTTACGACTGTTTGTCTTTTGTTTTGTGTGAGATACACAGCAATCATCAGCTTTATATTTGACTCATGTTAAGATGCAGCTTGATGTAAACTGCACAGGATTTCGTTATGGTACCAGCAAAACAGAGGTACCATAAAGAAATCCTATGTAGTTTATATCAAGTGGTTGTTCAACACGAATTTATATGGAAACATGAAGGTGAAATTTTTAGAGGCATGCCACAATTGCTTAATTTTTTTCTTGCAATTGTGAGACCAAATAAGGCCGAAAGAACATGCAACGTGCAGAAACATGAGGACACCAACGTTACTGCCATCACTGGCATCGTCATCCCCATCACCTGAAGCAGTGTTTTAACAAGAGCTGAAATGTTTATACAGTAATCAGCAATTCTTTTTGTATCAACCTCCAATTCCAAAACGTTTCCGCAAAGAGTATAGGCCTAACACTATAGCAGGGGCGGGTCCAGACAGTGACGTTAGGGGGGGGGTTCAGTAACATTTAGTAGTCAAGCCCATAACGGCTTCGCTACTGTAAGAGGGATGAAGTATGCTTCACAACACTGCTGTGACAAAACAATGGACGACAAAATGGCCTGATATTGCGAATACTGTTTTCCGAATTGTAAAAAATCATGGTGAATAAAGTTACTTTCGTAGGCGAAAGGTGGGCGATCGCCCCAATCGACCGCCCCACATGGACCCCCCCTGCACTACAGATATATGACCTCAGCACTCAACGATGCTCACCAAACACTAAGTTCCAAACCAGAGATATGTTCACAGGAGCGCCAGGAAAGTTGTCCAACCGTTGAATTAATGCTTCGAACCTGCACTGCCACAAGATCGTAGAGACGACTTGGAAAATGAAACCCTCCTCCGAAATGGCTAAAACGTTTAGACTGGACGCCTCCATGCACGTCTCAAATGTCACGTTTAGGTTGAACGATGATGAGTTTATAGAGCCGATGTAAAAATTCGTGACGTTTTCGGTTACTGCAAAGCGAACGACATGGTTATGCTTAGATAAAGTAGAAAAAAGATAGTTGTGTTAACCCAATTGGAGCATATGTCACACAGACGAAACAATTTTCTGAGACCGATAAGTCTTGCGTGCTATGCAAAAGTTTTTATTTAGGCCACTAGTTGACTACTTTGCAATGAACAAGACCTATTTTCACCGTCAGCCTGATCTCGCGAAAAAATGCAACGTATTATTACTGCTGCTCCTGCGTTGTAAACATATTTATGGTCAATCAGCGTGACACGTGAGCATTTATATTTACCTGCTAGTTGCAGCCGAGGTCGCTGGCAAATATAATATCGTTTTTCGTTGCACGACTCAGCATGCCAAAGCAAGCGTGAACCCAGCAAGACGCAGTTCTGCTTTCGCCCAGTAAGATTCTTGGGTTCTCCAGCAGCGTAATTGCTCTGCGCCGGCTTCAGAGTCGTACCATCTTGCCACAGATACTCTCCAGAATTTACAGCTTGGTCGCTACTGAGACCAATCCACAGACGATCTATACAGATGAAGCTTGCTGTAAATTCTTTCTGAGTAAAATGAAAGGATGCTTACCGAGTAAGTGAAATATGAACTCTTCTGACTACGTTGCAATGACTGACTCTGCTTCAAAACGTGTTCTTTTTCGGGATTCCGACAGGAGTAAACAACAAATAAACCCTCTGTTCAAACTTCCGGTGTTGTGCTCCGTGTAATCTATTTCAACACTGCTTTCTGCAACACAAGTTTGAACAATTGCAAAGTTTAAATGTTCCCTTCGGTTTTAAACTGTCGACTTCGTTTGAATGGTCTGAGTGACGTGATATCGAGTTCATTTGCTGTGACGTTTCCCACGCTTCGCTGAAAAGCAAAGCATGTCAGCATTTCCTTCTCGCTCGCCTCCAGACGACAGTTTCCGTGATTAGGCCTCTAACTAGAATACTGTAGTGACGACCAAGAGACTTTACAAAGTCTTTTCCCGAAAAACATGACCTGGTTGTACTGCTCACCCAATACCGATCAATCGATTCTGTGTGAAGTGGTAACTTGTTATATTACTCTTGCGAAAAAATTCAGAGAACTGTGTGTTTAACGTTAATGCTCCGACGGATTCTTTCACATTTAAACCAATCATAGGCACCGATTTTGAAGAGAAGGTTATCTGAATTTTTTGTTTTTTAATCATTTGTAAGAAGAAGTTTTGTGCTCGCTGTAAGTTTTATTTGAAAAACGTACACAAAGTTAGTTTAGATGCAACACGCTCTTTCAATGAAAATAGCCTACTTTGAGACGGGGAAAGCCACGAAATCAGCTCTGAATCACCTTTTTGTTCATAACTCACGAACCAGAGAAGACACATCAACATCTTGGAAATTGTTGAAAAGGTATCATCAGAAAACCTAATGACATCACGTTTTCGTATGTGTGATGTCACTGTGACGTACCATAGGAGAACACCTGCTTTTTTATCCCTGCAATCATTGTGATTTTTTTCAAAGGACTGTCTAGTATCTAGCAAAATGTATGCCCGTGGGATACATTGTTTCATCAAAAGAAATGTCACTAATGCTGTCAGCTTTGCAAAACAAAAACTTTGGCTTCACCCATCCTTTTTTTCAAGTCTAAGAGGGGGAAGTCCCAAAATAGGGATATGTTTCTGTTCTTCGTTTTTGAGGCTCTATTACAGCCGTTCGACAAATAGCCACCATGTGAAAACCGCCACAATGATCCATGCATCTATCTTACGCCTTTCGCCAAAGTTTGAAGTAAAAATATTAAAAGGAAAAAAGTTATTAAAGTTTTCTACAATCTACTGGTTAAAATGTGCAAAGAATGCAAAAAAATTAATGCTTCTCAGAAATTTTATATGCAAAGATACGCACTTTTTGTTAGAAAGGACATCTAAACCCCCGTTCAATACTACATTGGTTGTCTCTCTACCGTAAATTTTTGTGAGTTATGACCAAAAATTTGACTGCGAGCTACAATAGCGGGTTTACAGCAGGGTTGCGGTGTCGGAGGTAAAAAGCCCAACTCCAATTCCGATTCCTAGCTTTCAAAATTTCCGACTCCGACTCACGTGAATGAAGTTTGGCTGTCACTGATTTTGTAGCAACTAGCAATCAATGGAAATCGTGGTGTACAGCAAGAATTGTCCGTTTCAACAAACGTTTCTATAGAACTTGTACCATTTCAACAGGCACAAGTTAGGATTCCTAACTCAGGAGTGCGATGTAAAAAATATGTCAAGTGGACTTCCGGAATAAGATAAAATAATCTGACTCCGACTCCTAGTGTCCTTAGGAATCCGACTCCACCCAAAAATTTCCGACTCCTTGCCACTCCGACTCCTTGCGACTCCGACTCCGCAACCCTGGTTTGCAGCCACTGCAGCTCTTAAAGGTTTTAAGCTCGTTTCCATTAAATCGGTGGAGCGTTAAAATCCCTGCGTGTGATCGCGTAGATGGGGTATTAAGATAAAACACAAGAAATCTTTCAGCTGGAAATTGTGGAACAAAGTACACTGCGCGATCGGCAAGAATCCACTGCACTTTCAGTACAACATACAGCTATTGCAACAAAACTGATTTGTATAATTTTTATCAAAACGCAACTTTACAACACATTCATTTTCAAATTATGGATTGTCATTCTTTTGCAATGTTTGTATATTTGCGAACAAGTTGCTGATCTTTTTAAGTAAATAAACCTGATTTGATGGTTTGGAATGAAATCATCAGCTAGTGTCATTAATTGAACTAGCAGCTCTCCAAATCTGCCAGCTTCAGATAGCACAACTTTGAAATTTATTTGGATCAAAGCTTTACTTCAAATGAAAGCCACATTTAAATAAGATTCAAAGATATGAAACCAGATAATCTGGGATAATCTTTGCTCCTGAATTCCAATTTAAAAGACAAAAATCCGCAAACGTTTCAATTTCACTCTGAGCAGAAGCTTTACCTGGATATGGAAAGAAGAATTTTTCGAGTGATAAGCGAGTTCTGTACGTTTTCACCAAGGCGAGGGTGCCACCGTATGAATAACAAATCGCCTTTGCTTGAAAGAACGTTGCAGGATGGATTGATACGTAATATTCCACGTTGTTGTATCGGGTCCACATGTTACCCAATGTATTGTCGTTTGTCCCTTAAAGACAGGATGATACAAGATTGCTTGCTGTACGCAGCACACATTAGCCGTTTCATACAAGTTTAGTTGCGCCTTTTCCTGGGAGATTCGAACGCGCAACATAAGGAATGTCAAGCCCACAGTGCAACGGCCAAGCAGCAATAGAGATTGCCCGCTTGACCAGGTTCACTCTTGTTGCAGCCACAATGCTGCGTCGCCCTGAGACACCTAAAGCGAGAATCGAACCCACGACCCTCCACGTAGCAGCAACAAATAGAGACCCCACCAGGTAGACTCTACTATTGCTGCTACGAATTCAACGTTGTATGTGGCGAATCACCGCCCCGCACTCTATTGCTGCTTCTGCGTAGCTGCATTTTTTAAGCACTTCCCAATTGCGCGTTCTGCAGCCGTTGGACGCGATGCGCCGTCACACAAGCAAACTTTTTACACGACAAAATCCAAGCAAAGCTTTCGCGTTATTATCAGCCTACGATAGCAAACTTGCACTTATTCTCGCGTATCAACTCTGGCAAAATAGGTCGTATGTGTAGCACCTCCAGATGTAACTGTTGGAAAAGAATCACAGTTTTTTTTAAACAACCAAGTTGGTAAAGCTCGTAAAAAAACTATAATGTTCTGAATATTTTGTCACGGTCTTACATTAGGCATGCATAACGTTTTTACTTTTGTATTGTAACGGCCTATTTACAAAAGCCCTGGCTATATTTGTCTAAACCTATTTGCTTTTAATAGATTCTATTTGAATACGATTTCAGGACTGAAGATGTGCAGTGCTGCGTGAAATCAATTTCCTATAAAAAATTGCAGATAGATTCGCTTGTGTCGCCTTTGTGGAGACTTACTTGAATACAGATACGTGGACGTTTGAATCACCGCAAAGCAAAGAAAGCAGAGCCCAGTGGGTTCCTTGAAAGCTTACAGCAAACCTTCAAATTTCAACTGTTGTTTTTTATACAGCTGCAAATTTCCACGATTCAGCCTAGAGCTGCGTAAGTCGGGCAGGACTTTCGGGTCGGGCTGGGTTTCGGGCCGGGTTCGGGCTTACATTTGTCGAAATGTTTCAGGCCGATTTCGGGCCTGCATACATTGTTGTGCTCACTACGGTGACCATTTCTGTGAGTGATGTGATTGTGATTTTATCTTCAGCTAATTATATTTGCAAACACAGGTGCGTTTTTTTGTTCTCTGCTCGGATTAGTCTCACCCTCTTTTTGAGAAGGCTAAAGCGGTGAGGAAATTAGCACGACATTGCCTTCAAATGATCAATCACTTCCGCGCTTCTTGGTTTGTTTGAAAGAATGGCTATACAAACCGGCTTTTCATGCCTATAGCGCTATCGTAGATAGTTTCTTTTATGTTCATAGCGCCATCGTGGATATTTTGGTGATAGTTTCTCTTTTTTTGAGAAGCTTTACATTTAGCAATATTATCGTTGGCTAATAAGCTAAGTTTGTGCTTTTTTAAGCCAATATTTTGGTCAAGGTGGTTGCTATTTTGGGTGTGATAAAACCGCGTACCTGTAGCTATACCCGTATGCAACGTTTTTGATACCCTGGGCTTGCGCATATCTTGACTCACTTGGAAAAATTGGCTTTCGGGCCTAAATCAGGCGTCAGAAATAAATGTCGCATTCGGGCCAGGTTGGGCTTTAAAATGAGGCCCGTACACAACTGTGATTCAGCCTCGGTCAGTTCATCCTACAGAGATGTGTAGGAAAAAATCAAATTTCAAACCCCAGGGGGCATTCCGACGCCCATGTTCTGGGAGTCGTTCCACTTTCAATGTACATCAATCAGTGAAGGCCTGACTGCGAACACCGCAGTGCATCTGACAAATATTGTGTGATCGAGTCTGTTGACGTTATTGTGCCTCGCCCAAGAGCAATCAGTATCGCTTGTTACAGCAGAGGTCCAGCAGTAATCTCAGTGTGTTGCGAATTTTGTGATTCAATGTTGGTTGCAAAATTTTTAGTAAGCTTGATGTTTATTACTCGTGAACCACCGGGAAGGTTTGGGAGCCTTGTAAATCGTTTAGTGCGCATGAGCATAATGCTAAATACGCATCTGATGACAACCTTGTCATAAATCAACTTATGGTCCTCTTGATATTCTACATACAAGAAACAGCCGGACATTCAAGTTCCATTGGTCTTTATTTTGTCATGGGCCCCGGAACGAAGGACCAGGTGGACCGCCTACTCACAGGACCTGCTAGCGGTACATGTTAAAGTTTTGACAATCAGAGTTTGATACTCTGAGCGCTTCCACTAATTCACACTGCTCTGCATTCAAGCAAACGTTAAAAGATCAACAAACTTTCCTTACCAGGGGGAACAATTCGATAAAAGTTACTTGCGACAACTCCACCTGTTCCATTCGACGAGCAATTCGTGCTCTGGTCGTAGAGTGTGTGGTTTGTAGATGAACTGAAGCACTTTCTTCCACCGTTCTGTGGAGAAAACTATGCTTCAGTACATTTTCGTTTCAAGTGAAAAAAACGTTTTTCTTGAAGAAACTTGCAAACAACATCCTATTCTTCTTGAGAATCTAAACTCTGTTCCAAACTACTGCAAAGCACATTCCGCGAACTGCGGAAACTGCTGAAACACATCGAATAAACTCTTAATGTGCACATTTCTACGACGCGTGCTGTGTCAGAAAACTATAAGCTCAGTAGATTTATCTTGAAAATAAAAATGGTAATTTAACAGGCATAGATGTTCTTGAGAGCTTCAACAAGTAGGACCACACAGAAAAAAGTTTTATTTTAAGGCATAATCGACGTTGCTTTTCATTGCACCACCTCGACAGTGCAACAGGAATTCTCGGGAACGTTTGACTTCTGCTTAGCAATTCGTCTTGTACGATGTTTCAGAAATGACTACACATAATATGAAGCACACGTAAGCCACAACAAGATTGACGAATGTCTTTTTAAACGTGTAGGTGAGATTCAGTGTCGTGTTCGAATTGAAACAAGGGATTTTTTGCGTTACATCACCAGTCGTTATGAAACAAATGGGATATTTTGAACACGAACGTGACGGCTGAACACATTAGATCAGCGTGGTCCAACTACAGACCCGCAGGCCACATGTGGCTCGCGGACAGAATTTTTAAGGCCGGCAACTTTTCTCAGTATCAGTTGTTGTATGTGCGTTACAGTAGGTAATTTTGATGAGAACAAGCATAATATCTGTTAGTAATAATGTACAAAATTAACGGCGTTAGACGAACTAGTCTCCACACAAGTGAAGAGTTTGAATAAATCAGGAAATGTTTAAAAGGAAATCGATTTCACGTAACACTACGCATCGTCAGTCCTACAATCGTATTCAAATAGACGTTAGAGTAAACTATAGAGAGTTTCTAGAAATTAGTTTGGAAAGATAGATGTCCCAAACTGACAGATTTTACATTAGAAATGCACTCGATGTTTGCAAACAAATACAGTACGTGAGTGAGAGTCACATTTTCTACCATAAAGCAAGTCCAATCTAAAACAGAGATCGAATGGCAGACGAAACACCAGACCATAGTTTTCGACTTTCCACCGCTAACGTGTTAGCATTGTTAGAGAAACGGTAGTGTCAGAAAAGCCTCAACCGTAGGCGTCGTACTGATAGAGATTTGTAATATATATATTTTTGCTATTGTGCATTAATTTCAATGAGATACTCATTTAAGCACACCTATTTTTCCTTTTCAATTTTAAATTTTATGAATCTGTTGTTTCATACATAGTTTTATTGGAAGCAAAGGCGCAGCCAGGGGGGGTG
>JGI24159J19872_10003172_pt1 | contig 20267 bp, 10 predicted proteins | sample Ectturendosymbi4_FD_19872 | JGI IMG/M metagenome (IMG submission 19872) | reverse complement strand
GCAACGCTTGGGTAACATTTTATGTGCGTGGTGACAAAATGTAATTAAGCTAGACCAGCGCTTTTTTAATTGGGTCACGATGGGAATGTGCGAAGTGAGACCAACGCATGTAGTCGAAACGCAAATCACAAACGTAAACGCGTTCTGTAAACTATGTTACCCCGGGATGACGAGCGCTTTTTCACAAGATAGCGCCACACGACTATATTTTTAATCCGAAAACCATCTGGGCTACTACGCCAACGGTAGTGCACGCTGGATGTACAATATCTCTCGCTTCTATTGAAAGAAAATTCTTTCTCAGCACAGGATCAGACACTAAGATCTTACAGAGTAGCATCGTCACTGCGCGAACTGACCGCCTAATCACTGAACAGGCCATTATCGTGATTTTTATCTCCACGACGGATTTCCTTACTCCGTCTCTCCCACCAGGCGTGGTTGGCTCGTCGTGACACATTTGGCCACAAGGCGCCTACGGGCCACGATGGTGACAGGGCTGCTGTTGTGTGCGGGTTCACGACATGAGATCTTATCTACACAAATGTCAGTTAATCACTCGCATCGCGAATAAAGTTATCAGCAATGTTCCCTGTAAGGTATGAAAATCCGCAGTACCACCAGACCACTTGCGCTGTGTAATCTCATTCTCGCACTTGCAACATTCCAACACCTTGGAAAAGTGCGAAGGCCAAAAGCTATTTGAATTAAATGTGTACTTTGTCCGTATTTTGATAAGATTTTGTACTTATTCTGATAATTCACAAAGTTCATAATTCATTTAGAACCATGCTAACTCAGCCTTTAAAATATTCAGGCTCACTAAAACAAACACTTCCTCGGTGTAAAATTTTCTTAGAGGCAACACTGGTCATCACGAAATGTGCATTCATTGATTTGTTTGGATTTCTCGTGGTGGAGCGCGAGGTCGGAAACCTGCACCAGTGTTAAGACGTGACACGAAACTCTATCCGTAAAATAGCAAAGCAGCGACTTCCACCCGTTTTTTCCTTCAAATGCGATGTTTCCAACATGGCGACGTATCCATTAGCAACCTTTTGCTGAGATTACGATTACGTAACGCGACGACCGCCGCACTTACCGGCGTTTCGCGATGTCGTCACAATGAGCCGCCCACACCCGCACTGATCGGCGCTGCAGCGATTTGACGAAATGCAGATCGGCGAGCTGCTTCTCCAGCAAGCGACGAGCGGTCGACTTCTTCCACAATCGAAAACAATCGCTGCACGTAACAAACGCACTGATTGTGTGCTTCTACTCGAGTCTGATAGTGACAATAATTGCGATTGTGACGTCACAAGCGTTCTGTGTTTATACGAAAAGCAGTTGGACAGACAACGCAATCTCTTCTTTGTGAAGCTGTCTACCTCGCGATGTGAAGGAACGAAGGGAACAGGCCAAAAAGCAGTTGACGAAGACCTAATTTCCCAAGTTTCCGGGAAAGTCTCAACAGAGTTGAAGGTGATCTTGCAAAGAAAGCACTGTGGCGCATTTTGAACCAAACATGGTAAAGAACCTAAATCTGCAACCTGCACAGCAAAAGTAGAGATGACTTCTTGAGACTACGCGGATAGCTTAGACATCACAAGACGCCTGTTTTGTGAATCTCCACCGTAAAGAAATTACGACTTTTCTTGGCACAACAGAAACCTCAGTAACATTTACGACGACGCTAATTATATTGAAGTATATGTCATTTCCATAAGAACAGTAGTTAACAAATGGGGGTACGCGTAAACTCTTGGGGAAGGCAAATTTGCTCCAAACGANACATGAATTTTTTCATAATTAAATTTTAAGGTAAAAGTACAATAATTATATAGNTATATTTCTTATTGTTGTGCTAATGATTACAGTCAAGGGGTACTGGATAGACAAAATATTGCTCTCGAAAAAGGTTGAGATCACTTCACACCACAGCGTGGTTCCGCATAACTCTCCATAGTCGAGTCATTACTGACTTCGACACTTCAGCAGATAGTTGCGATGATATGGTGGCAGTACCTGTTTCATCAGCACAGGAAAACGACTGAACGACCACTCACCTCACAATCAAGCTTCGCCTACATCACAATCAAGCATTACTTACCTCACAGTCAAGCTTCGCTTACCTCACAATCAAGCTTTGTTTCTTTCGGGCGTTCAGCAGCACTTTCGTCTCATTCGTCCAAACCACCCAACAGCTTCTTATTAAATTCATCAGCTTCAGTTCTCGCGCAAACGATGATTGGCGCCGCCGAAGGCCCTTCAGCAGCCCGGCCTCGTGCCTCCATTTCCTGACAGCGGATCGCTTGACCTGCGCGTTGCGAAAATGTCCCGTAACGGAGAGAGAGATTCACAGCAAGCGCGTCAGCTCTTGTTTGGTCAGTTTCGAGGCAAGTTCGTTCGTGTTGCCAGTTGTGTTTCTTTGTTGTTTGTTTTTTTTTAAGTCACGACACCAACGTGAATAGCCCAAACCGGTGATTATCAACTTGTGGTACGCAGACCACTAGGTGGCATGCGAGCAGCTTCCGGGTATCGAATAAGGTGGAGTCCCTCTAGTTCCTAAGTCTTATCTTTGCAACTGCCGCGAATTGCAAGTTTCTTTGCCATATTTTAATCATCCTACATAATTACCCACGGCTACATAAGTTAAACAGTTGTAGTTTTGAAATAAATTACTAAAATTAGCCGCCATTTTCGCCTGCGCGTTTGCGACAAAACTATTGGTATAAGGGAACAAGGGCAAGAGAAAATTTTGCAATATTTCGCATCACAAAAGCGGGCCGCATTGTTGTTTTCGTTCATCTTCGCCAGACACCCGCACAGATTCTTACCAAACTGCTTTCTTGTGTAGTAGCTTTAGTAACTAGTGCTGGCTAGGCTGCTGATGAAGCTGTCAAAAATGTTTATTAACCTTTTCTGATTACTATTTCTTCAACTTACAATCATTTATTACTTGATCTGGTTTTGGTTTATTTTCGGACGAGCTTGTGGCGGAGAATCAGTTGCGACTCCATCGTCAAATTATTTTTTTGTTATTTCATTTGTCCGTTTGAGCCAATCTTAAACAGCTTCTATCAAACAAAAATATATTATGAGCAAATAAAGTCCTTCCCAGAAACAGGCAGCGACCGGCCACCAGGTGGCAGGCGATCAGAAAAAGACGGAGGACCACTGGGTCTCAAACTGGACAGCGGCCAAACCAGGCACGCATGCATCGGACAAACCTTCACGTCTCCGGCAGCTTTCGCGTTTGCTGTCGCGAACGCCGACCGCCTCCAGCGCCGAAAGGATCGTTTCAGTGACCGGACTCGGAAGGCGTGGTGAGCCGCGAGGCGCTGACTTCGGCGCACAGCACTTTCGACTGCAAACAGATCAAGCAAATATGTCGTGAGGCGAGTCGAACCAGCTCTCTTACTGTGTCAACTTCAACACTTAAGGTAGAACGCGCCCTATACGCGCATGCACGCGTTCCCTAAAGCATTGGTTATCATATGGGAGTGCGCGTACCAGTACGCAAAGGTGCTCCAAGGAGTCCACGTATTTTTGAAGTGTCTTCATGATGAAATTTTAACAAAAAAAGACAATATTTATAGGCAAATTTCTAATTACTGGGTTCTTGATTACAGTCAAGGGGTACCTGATAGACAATATTGTCTTAAGCGTAAATCACTATCAAACTTTGAGAACCATTGCTCTAAAGTAATTTAATCTTTAAGTTGATCAAAACACCAAGTGGGAAAACGAACAGGTTTTTTTCTCACTGTCTGATGAAACGTGTTTGACGTTTTGTTTCAAAAGTGAAATGCCTGTTGCAGCTAAAGCTTAACGAAACTTCGCGATTAATTCAACAGTGTTTCAAGGGGAGAATCTTACAGAGGAACACATGTACACATTTTTGGCGATGAACTACTGTCCCAAACTATTCTACATCATGTAAACTCGAAAATACCGCTGAAACGAAAAAAGCAGCAACAGAGAAAGGAGTAAAATGATAGAAGCTTTTTATTGAAACTCACCTACAAGCCTTTTTAATCTAGTTATACGTGATATCAAGACTTGATAAAACATGATGACAATAAACAGATTTTCAGCGGTTTTGTTTGCTTCAAAAGCAAACAAAAAACAACTAATTGCCTGTTCACAGGATTTTAACACGGTGCGTTCAGAATCTCAGCGTCAAGAAAATAAGTCATCTGCAGATGTTCGTCACGTGACCACTCACCGGTAAAAACACACCATATTCGGAGAACCCTGCGCTTGAGCAGCACCGTGTGGAAGATGCCAGCCATGTTTTCGACATCGCGATCTTCGAATCTCAGCTTCCATTCACAGAAACACTGCAAGTAGGTGTGACAGGGAAACTAACGCGAAAATGCAGACAAAAATTTGCGAAAGCAGACGAAAAGTTCCGAAACAACGCGAAACAATCGACGCGATGCGATGTAAGAGAATCCGTTTCGAAAACGCAACTCGTCTTTTTTTCATCGTGAGTCTATCTTTCNCGAGCTCGCAGCAGAACGAAACACCAGCCTTGNTGCCATTGACTCGCCAACAGTGTAGCACTCACTGCCGAAGCAGCTGCGTGGACCGGCGTAGAGNAAGCGGGAATGGGCGCTGTAGACCACTCGTGACTCTCTAAAGCAGGGGTGCACAGCCTGGCTGCCTTCGATAAAAATTGATGCGGCCGTGCACATGATTATGTAATTTAAAATATAGAAGTTATGGTGGCGGTGCATTATTGAAAACTCTTTGTCTGCTGTATGAGTATACAGTACTGAGCAGAAAGAAGGCCAAACAAACGTGTGGAAGCAGCGTAAGCTCAGTGTGTGCAAGCAGAACAGATGCAAAGCAAAATTTAAAATATCTTGAACGCACTGGCGGCCGTAATTCATAAAAGCAAACGTAAAACGTAATGCGGCCGGCAACAGCGAAAAGGCTGTTCAGCCCTGCTCTAAAGGCAGCATTTCTTGAACATTTGTAGGTCACGGACCCCTGGCATCCTAATAAAGGTCACGGACCCTTCTAGACGAAATGTTGCAATAAACATTTCAATTTAGGTCTTAATCATCGTAATAGTAACCGAAGTATCTGCAAAGCGTATTAACCCTCTTGATATGTCAGAGCAAACCATATTAGCCCCTTAAATCACCTTCACGGGCTCCTAGGGGTCCACGTACCCCAGCTTAAGAATCCGTACTCCAAAGGAAGTACAAGCCAGTGTAATTCTTTTCACAACAACATTGACTTTTGCTGCAAGCACTGCAAGCAAGGAGATTTGCATCGCATACCTTGATTGAATCCTTGCGAAGAAAGAAGTTGCATAGAACCTATCATGTTGCTTTGGCAGTTATTATGATTGTTACGCTTCGTTAATATTACTGTTACGCTCCAGTACACTTCCATTTGTCTTGTACCGGAATTGTGCAGGGATTGGCCAAAAATTTTTGGGCGCGGCAATGCGACGAATAGAAGCAAGTTTCGTAAAAAGGTGAATAAGTTCCTTCGCCGGAACGTGGGCGGTGCGCAGGAATTCCGTTATTGCGTCACAGTAAATAACAAAACACCATCAGCTCGCGCGCACACGCCTCGCCACACCTTAAAAAGACTGCGTTTCTTCAGCTTCGTTTCAAATCGTTGGAGAAGAAGCTTTTGCTGCAGACGTTGCCTCCACGTCGTGAAAACGCGTTGAGTTCGTGACGCTTGTTTGGACAGGCACCTGGCCACAGGCAAAGGTAGTTATTCCGCGCTATTTGGCGTCTACAAGTCTTTTACATCTTACGGAAATGATAAAAACAATGCTTTACTGCAAAGGAAAGACAGTATTATATGACACTGCCTGTATCATGGAGCACAGTTTTACACCAGTACAAGGTATAGAGCATATCTAGAATAAAAAAAAAGGCTCGCAATCATGTGTTCGAATGAAGTTTCACGCAAGGCATTTGACGCATTGGAAAACGCAACAAAAACCAAAGCGATCGTAGGTTTTCACCAAGAAATGGCTGCGCCTCGCAAAACGATTTGCTCGCTTACTTAGATAAAAAAGAAACAAAAACTTTTCACCCAAATAAAGTCGGTAAAAACTTTTTGCTCAAACTAAAAATTAAATTTAGCCAAAGAGCGCGCAGCATCATGGAAGTTCTGAGAAGCTTGTGTGCGCGAAGTATGATGAACAAATTAATATTTTTATACCGGGTAAAACCAGGTGTCCACACAACTTTAGTGAAAGATTAATATAAAAGTTTGGTTTACCTTTTCCTAAATCGAAATTGACCAGGGTCAATTCAAGGTAATCCCGGTCTCGTTTAACACTGCGTTAGATTACTTCATGATAAACAAAGGTGTACGTGCAAGCCAAAGAAAAAAATTCAGTCAGGTTCACATTTACGCTTTCCCACCACTAGCAAAACACCAGTTTCCTCAGTAAGTGGCTGTTGATAAAACGACTAAACCAAGGCGTGGCAACCTGGGAAGACAGAGAGAGAAAATGTACCTCTCTTGCCAAAGTTTAAGGAACTGCCGAGCGGTAACTGCGTCGTGACGCGCTTTTAACTGCTCGTCTCGCTCTCTGCACTTTTCAATCCAGTACTTCCATGCTGAAAAATAAACTTCGACGTTTGCCACTGATGCCTGGAATGAGCACTTCTCATCAAAAGTACCGGTGAATGAAAGCAAATCTGGCACAGACTTTTTGTATGTTTGGCATAAATAACGGACAGCAACACACTTTTCATTCCCATAGGCTTTGTTCAAATAGCTTAAAACAAAGCGTTTTGGATCATTTTCGGTGCGTTTCGCAGAAATAGCCAAGTTCTCCAGTAAAAAAAGGACAAAAAAACAACCTACAAATGATCAAATTGCAAAATATTTTATCGAAACTTTCAACGTTTTATTCACGACTTTTTACTTGAAAGAGCACTCGCATTCTCCTCAACTGACACAACTAATGCGTCGCAGCTCACACTCATCATCGAAGGTTCTCTGGTTTCCAAATCAAACCCACAACAAAAAATTTTAAAAAGTCAGTAAAGATGTAACTCCGAAGTCGTAGCAGTCAATTCTAGTAAGTTGCATGAGCGCAAAATTTATGGAAAAGGTCTTACCTGAGAAACCAGTGCCTAACAGATGGAAGCGATGAAGTTCCGTCGCCTTGTATCTTTGTTTGAGCACATAGAACCTCCAGGCCAGGAAGTGGCGATTCAGCAAACTGCACTTTCTGTGAAGCAGCGCGCTGGAACCAAAGCAAGAAGTTAAAATCGGCCGACTTTTCAACGGTCGGCTTCAAAGAAAATCGAACAATCGCGGGCTGCTGATACAGGCACGCACGGGAACCAAAGTCAATTCTTACCAAATGAGCTTTTTCTTTTCTAGTAATTTTACTTTCGCGCTGATGCGAGCAGTCCTTCGCCATCTTTGAAATAGTCTGCAAACAACATAAACAAAACTATCGTACGGTGTTAAACAAAAACATTAGGAACCTTTTTCTGCGTTTGCCAAAGCTTAACAGCAGACGTGACGAGTTAATTTCGAAAATGCTTTCTTGTGTTTTTTCGCTTGCTCCACGCTATTTCATGACATCTGTTACAACCCGATCCATTGCTGCTCATGCACGTATGCTCGAAATGCGTGAATTTAAACCAGGGCTGCAGAGCTGGTACCAAAATTTCCGGTTCCGGGCGTCTAAATTTTTTCGCTCCGGCTCCAGAACAATTTGGTCCAAAAAATCAGAAAAAAAACATTGTATTACTTGTATAACTCGCTTGCCCCAAAAACTATACCTGTGGAACTGGAACCCAAATTTCAGGCTCCGGCTCCACCATTTCTGCAACAAACACAACATCCTTCCACGAAAAAAGTTATCAGTGCAGTAAAAAGAAAACTTGTAAGCAAACCTGAATTTCGTCAGCAATTCGACACGTTCGGAATGATCGCGATCCTTCAAGACCCGATGCAGTCTCAACAAACGCAACGTGCTGCCAAGGGACAAGAAGCAGCTGCTGTCCTGTGACTGTGAAAGAAGGCTCGATTGCAGAACGTCTTCATCTTCATTGGTGACGTCTTCGTATTCTGAGCCATCGCTGCGTTCTCCGTCAGCGCATTGGCTCATTCTGTCCAAAGATGACTTCAACGTGTCGTTCAACTGCTCCAGTTTGAGCGGAATGCCAGTGGCGCACTCGTCGGCGAGGTCAAATATCGTGTTTGCTTTAAAAATTTCCTTACATTTAACTGACGTCGACGACGCCGTAGCAGCGTGTTGTTCAACTACGCCACTTTCAACTGCATTTTGACGGGCAGCAGCAGAGCTTACGGTCTGCTCTCGGCAGAAATGCTTCGCATTGCCAGCACGCTCGCTTGCAACAGCGGCCCGCTCGTGTGAATTACATCGTAACAGTTTCTTGTCAATTTCCAGACGGGATATTGACAACGAATCGCCATTATTTGCAGCAGTCTCTTCAAGGCGACCGCCACTGAGTGTCGAAACAGCCGCTAGGGCGAGTTTTGCGCCCAAGTCATTGCGCTGAAAGTGGCCTTTGCGAAACGTCGAGACGGCATTGAATGGCCGGTCACCAGAACATTCTTTTTCGGGAACAATTTGGGTTAAAACAAAATGATCGCGTTTAGAACGCGCGCTGTTCGTGCTTTTGACGCAATTGGCGCCTGTGAGCAATGTCCGATATTCACCATCGTTTTGACTGCAAACTTCCAATCCATTTTCGTCAGAAAAAAAAACTCCATTGACCTCAGGAGATCCTGGCTTTTGAAAAGACTTGACAGAATAGAAGTCAGTTTCTCCGTTCGCTCTTTCATGCTTAATAGGACGTGTTTTTGAAAGTGACGCAGCCAATTCTGCGTCACTCCGCTGTTGTGCCTCATCCATGTCTTCCTGTTTATTCAAGAATGAAACGTTGTGAATCACAGCAGGTGAGTGAACAGTTGAAGATAAATCTTCCCTAACCTTTGTGCCGCTCTTCTCATAATACACAGGAAATCCACTTTTCCAGTAATTGCCAGCCTTTTTTCGATGCAAAAATCCTGTTTTGTGAAAGCCACGCCCTTCAGAATTGTCATGCACAGAATGCAAATTACTACTTGGGGTCAGAAAAGGCGCAACTCTACCTGGTTGGCGCAGTGAAGATTTGCTCTGCTGATTCTTGAGAGACTGGGAAAAGTCTTTATTGTTATTTCCCGAACGAACTTGAACGTCATCAAGCGCTGCATTCCGCGATATATCGGCTCTGTATGAAGAAAAAGCACAGCAGCCATCGGTAGACTCAACTGCGAGAAGATTTCTCCAAGTCAAACCGCTTTCCGTTTCAGCTGTGTTGTCATGCAGCTCTGGCCGACGTTTGAGAAAATCGTAAGTTTTTGGCAGATTTGCCTTTTTCACATGGTCCTTCACAGGGTAGTCAAGTTCTTTTCCAACCTTCTTACGACACATCGACTGATCTTCCGCACGGTGAAGCAGATTGTGACCATTTCTTAAATCCTGTTTATCATGCACATACTTATAAAGAGCAGGTGAACACAGAACGTTGGTTTGTCTGTAAGTGATTTTTAAAGACTTTGCTTCTTCTATTGACAAGTTCTGTTGTTCATCATCATTGCCATGTACCTCCTCAAAATTGCGTTGTTTTCTTAATAAGTTTTTTGTAGACATATTTATCGCTAGAACGCCCAAGCCATGGCTTAGCAAAGTCAGCTACCCTACTGTACAAAATATATTGGCGTTAAGAAGTCATATTGTTAACAGCACATGCTAAGAAAGTTCGATCATGTGTAAAAATCAGAACTCGGTTGTTTTGGCATTGCCACAGCAACTGCAGAAGACTCCATGCAAGTTACTTTATCAAATTGTACCGTCCCTAGCTCCACCAGCAAACGCCTAGCATCAAGCAATGTGACAGAAACCTCTGGTTAGTAAAGATGTGGTGAACACTGGTTAAAAGTTGAGCCTTCACCTAGTCAGCTCAAGAGCAGGCTCAACTACCAAGTCAACCAACCAGGGCAACTAAACAGTTTTGCTCCAGAAAGTCTGAAACACTAGTCTGGAAGCCTCAGAAGATTGAACCTTTATCAGTGAACTACTAATGGACAGCTAAACAATTAACTTGTAGGAACAATACTCTTTTCTCTTGCACATTAAGCCAAGAAATGTAAGAAATATAAACTGGAACCACCAACTTAAGCAGGTTTTATCATCCTAAACATTCAAGCGAGTCTGGTCTTGATTTTTCTCTTAAAGACAGCACTACATCTGCATCGAATGTACAATCTTGCTAAGATTGCCAGCAATGGCAATGTTACTAAATGCCCAAGTTTCAGTCAAGGTAAAATCTAATGCACAACCAAATGTCTAGCATCTTCTGTAGCTTTCACACACTCAACTCCAATTACACCACTCACATATCTCCAATACAGTCGAGCACATTATTCCTAGCTATTCCTAAAATTAGCATGACATCACAACCGAAATTCCGAAACTATGTTTAGCATATTTTAGGTTTTTGACAGACATCCAATGCATAGCTCAATTACTCAGCATAAAGTAAGCACATTGAACTTATCTAAGGAAACATGTGAATTGCAAAAATGCAGTTATCTCTAGTAGTGCTGATCAAAGGGCACAGCCCACGCTTGGAGACCACAAATACTTATTTCTATAGCACTTCATCTCCAGCAACAAGCTGTGAAGAGCACTTCATGGATAATTATCTACAAAACAAATAAACTGAGCAATAGTCTTTCCCCGAAAAGGCTGCACTTGAGAACAACAACCACTTTGCCATCTTAACACACAGGACTGCCACATTGTAACTGGTGTACAATAGGTGTGAATCATGACACCACAATCATGCACCACACTAATATAAGTAACATGTCATACAATCAATTATTTTTTGCTAATTATGTTTGCTACAATGGTTTGAGAAACTCAGAACTGACTTCTAAGGTTGCAAGGGCTACAAACATCTATTACATAGACTTTTCAAAGATTTTCAACCTTTTTCTTATATATATAGATGGTTTTGGCTTTGATGATAGGGGATTTAACTCATTTTCTACGTTGATGCACTTCACAGAGTCGAGGATGTCTGCTAAGTAGGTGAAATATTCCATGCAAGCTGGTGTACTGTATATTCAGTTTATCATCATAGTGGCAGATTCTTTGCTGGGAAAAAGCTCTTTTCCACAGATATTGATCATTAATAAACAATTATGTTCAATCATGGGCAATAACATGTAGTTATATGAATGCATTTTTGTATTTCAACTAGAAAGACTTGATCTATGACAAATTCAATTTTTAAATATAACTTTATTGGTAATAATTTGAAAAAAAACAAGTTCTCCAAAGGTTAATGATGCAGTTTTGTGGAACTTTTTCACAATTTATGTTGTCAGTTTCCATGTTATGAATGTGAATTGTTATCTTGCTTTCATCTACAGGATACAAACAGTTCATTTTTCATCATTAACCATAGAGCAAATTAGACATTTTTGGTTTGTTTACACATTACTTTGAAACAATGAATTTCTTTCAGTGCTTAGTAAAATTTAATACCAATGATCATAGCTGACTTCAGTCACGTCTCATGCTGCAACAAAAGTTATTAAGGCAAGGCTAGGCTCACACATTTTAACATTACGCTGTGGAGGTTGGTAGGTAAACTTCAAAGGTTTTAGCTAGCTATTCTACTAAGATGTGCCAGTAAGTAGATCATCAAGTGTTTACACTACAGGTTCACAAATTTTTTCAGGAACAAAAATGTAACTAGCACAACATAAATCATGTATTTAAAGGTTGTTTACATATGGCAATAAAAAGGCCTTCACCATTGCAAAGGTGTTGCCTGCAAATACCAACTGACACCTACCCTGTGATGTGTTGTTACTCACCAAATTCATTTGCTTGTGTTTTTTGGCTAATCGTAGCCAAACACATAAAAAACGGGAACTTTCATGGCATTTGTCAGAATAGCATGAAACCAGCACAGGCAGGTTTTGTTGTGGTGCAGTAAGACATGCTGAAAGTAAAGCATTTCAGCTTGTGGTAAAATTTAACAGAAAGTAACCCATAACATTAAGGGAAAGCTTGAAGTTATGTCTACTCTGATTCACTCTATAGCACTTCTGTTCAAACCATAACCTTGAACCACAAAGTCATGATTTGAAAAGAGAGTTCCAGAACCCAGGTCCACTAGAACTCTCACAGAGAGAATGAGCATGACATGATATCAGCTACAATGACGCTACCTGAATTTCTATCACCCTTTCTTTACACAAGTTTCAATACTGTGCAGTTTTGCCAGAAAACATATGTTTCACATGTAGCCTAGTAAGCAGAAAGTTATGATTGTACAAGTATATATTTGCAGCATCTACAACTTTCTCAACTAAGCACTTCTTGGTTATGTGTACTACTACTGATTTACAATGTGTTTCCTGTTTTTATATTGCATTTAACCTTTTTGTTTATCTTCCAATTGCATTAGTTGTTGAAAATGTATTGATATAAATAAAATGATCACATCATTCTATTGTCCAAATCAAACTTTTTCCTGGTCTAAACAAAACTCTTTTAATATAATGTTATGGTTGCCAAGCAATATCCAAAATGTTTATATGTATGTTATTACCCTTAGCACTTACCATGTATATCAGGGGTTGGGAACCTATGGCTCGCGAGCCAGATGTGGCTCTTTTGATGACGGCATCTGCCACGTTTGATATTTTCTTAACACGATTGTTACGAATGAAACTTTTTCTGTAATTTCCATCTACCAGACGACAAAGCCATCAAGAACATCATGAAGCGCCAGAAGTCGCATTAACAGTAAGAAGCATGCTACTAAAGAAAAAATTTAGACATTTACCATTGTTTAAAATGGTTGGTTTGCTTAAAAATGCACATGTTAGTTAGTAAATTAGTTACATTAAGTGTTGAAAAACATAGGTGAAGGAGCAGGCAAATTTTTGGGGGTACGAAGGATTTTTGCCCAAATTCCCCAAACTTGCTTGAAAAATACTCCAAAGAAAATGACCTTCAAAAAACGACTGCATTTCTTTTCATGCTGGGCGCATTTTTTCAAATCAAAGCACTTCAAGCATCATTTTTGCCCATATTTTCCCCAAACTTGCCCAAATTTGTTCTAACTTCACTTGCCCAAAAAGAACTAAATAAAAACACGACCTCCAAAAAATGCTATTTTTGTAAAATCAAAGCACATACAGCGATTTTGCGAAGGTATTCACACATTTTGCCCATATTTCCCCACAGATTTTGCCTGGATTTTCACCAAATCAAAAGTTTTGGAAGAGCACTTGCAACCCCGCCTCCTACACCAATGTTGAAAAATGTTATATCATATATGGATCTCACGGAAATACAATTAAAAATATATAGGTTTCATGGCTCCCTTAGCCAAAAAGGTTCCCGACCCCTGATGTACATTATTATGTACATTAGAACTGCACTACTGTACATGTACATTGAAGTATTACCATGGTTCCATTGCACACAGACACACCCACGCCCAAAATGTTAATAATTTGATTTATGTTCACACAGCTGTCAACTGAGGAGAAAATTGACACAAGTTCAGTAGGCCAGTTCAAACAAAGCAAGCTAAATATCTCATTAGGCCTACTTAATCTTATAAGTGATGACATATAAGCTTACCTTGAAATTCTGTTAACAAGGCTCTAACCAAGCAAACTTGTACACATAGTACTCTCTAATAAACCATCGATCATACATTCTTGGACTAGCTTATGTTATTGTTGACTATGTAATGATTAATAATAATCCATAACTACTCCAAGTTGTAATTCCCCTCTGCACTACCAATGCGGTGACCATAGAAGCAATTAATAATACACTGTAAAATGATTACACTTATAGTGTAGTGTGTAGCCTAGTAGCATACTGCTGTACACCTAGTCTACTACTAACTTTAAGCAGTGGTCAGGTTTAGGCTGCTTGCTGTTGCTCAGAAAGCACTGCTAAGTTTGAACATCTGGACCCATGATCATCATCATGACTTGGTTACTTTTTTCATCACCTACAACAACTATAACTGAGCCAATCTCTTATACAATATAAGCAACGCCCCTACCGCGGTACGAATCAATTTATGAAATTTTTCCTGCTCGCGCGAGGTCAAGGTCTTCGAATTGGGGTAAGGGACAAAAACGAAGAATATCACCCGATAACTTATTTTATACTGTAGCGCCTTTCGTTCATCCAAGCATCGTCTCCGCAGCGAAAAAAAAGATGTCAAAAACTACATCACTTAGCTTCAATCTATCCAGGTGCAATTTCAACCATGCTGAAAGTAATGTTACCAGTAGATGCAGTACACTTTTATAAAGCAATATCATCGAGACATCGCAATAGCCAATAGCTCAAAACAATAACACCAGCCAAACTCCCACNCTCACACCCTTCGCATCATCACAACTCGCATCTTTTTAAACTTTTGTTGTGATAAGCTGCGATGATGTTACCACCAAAACGAATCACTGTTTTTGAATAATGTTAGTGCTATCCGGGCCGCACTGAGCGATTGCAGCCGATAAATGAAATCCTTTAGTAATTTTTGATCAACACATTTTCGAAACGATGCAGTTATACAGCGGTAAACGACATGAACCTCTCCTTTCAAGCTATTGCAGATGGCAACGCAACGCCAACTTTCACGTGTTTACAAAATTCTCACACTGGCCAACTGTAAACACACCAGCGTCCACTAGAAGATCCAATTACAAATAACGATGCATTCTCAATTATTTACATGAAAGCCAATTCAAAAAATGCCGGGCGGTTTCCAGTGTAACCTTACATTAGAGCAGGGGTGCTCAACAGAGCGCACGCGTGCCCAACGTGGCTCGCCATAGGTTTGAAAATGACACCGAGTGATTTGGTAACCTTAAATTAGCGTTTATCATAATAATAATAATAATTTAAATCAACAATTCTATTTACACGCTATATTCTAAATGCCTATTGCCTATTTCTCCTTTGAAGCCATGAACCCAAATTTTTCAATTTTGGTACAAATCAGGGCAGATCCAGGGAGGGCGATTGGGGCGATGCAATAGACCCCCTAAAACCTATGAATGTAACATTATTCACTATGATATTGTACAATTCGGAAAACAGCTTCGCGATACAAAGCTATTTTGCCGTTTTGTCACAACAGTGTTGTGAAGTATATTTTACCTCTCTTAGCCTACAGCAGTGAATTCGTAATGAGACTTGACTACCAAACCAGAACCGTAGACATAAAGTCTTCAATAGGGGTCTTTACGTTCGTGCAGGGGGCTTGACATTGAAAATTTGATAACAATTGCACTGCTTTGTAGTGTTTCGCATTTCAATTTGGTGGGATCGGTGCATTGTTTGAGGGTGCTAATCCCACCGAAATCCCCCGACCCTCAGTGGCGACGGGACCGTACGTACCAAATACTGTATTACTAAAATCGCCTCCTCTAACATTACTGGCTGGATCAGCCCCTGGTGTAAATAAAACGTTTTCAAGGCACCGGATTTTCCGTATGTCAAATTCTTAGCTTATACATGTTTTTGTAAATAGTTGCTTGTGTAATAACGAAGTTCGCTTTTTTTCTATACCAGCATTTGACTGAATATGGTGTGGCACGGGACTAGATTAAAAGAAAAATTTTGGCACGCAAACCCATTTGGGTTGTGCACCCTTGCATTGAAGCCTACTATCTTGCGTGGTCGAGGCCTACTGTGTTTCTCAAATCTCAAACACAAGCTAAATTCACGCAACAGAGCACTTATCTTTCTACATTTTCGTAGAAAGAACCAGGCCCGTAACCACGGGCGGGTATTCCTCCACATTTTTGTGCCCCCCAATTTTTGTTGTGCCTAGAAAAAATGTTTTTGAACATAGAATAAAACCAAAAAATTTGACTCCCTAAAAACGTATTTGTTCCTCCCAAAATGTAAAACCTGGCTGAGGGCCTGGAAAGAACCAATGGTCATGCATTTTGTTTCTTGTAATGAACGGAGGTGATTGGTTTCAGAATCCTATGCAACAGGTAGGCCTACATTGACTTTTCATTCACTGCGAAGTGTTGTCTATAGCCTACGTGTCGTTCATCGCAAGGTAACTTTATTGGAAGTAATTCGAAGGTGTAGCGGAAAAATTTTGAAATGTCCTTCGATCACAATGCAGCATACAATCTCAGTTACAATGATGAGATGCGGTATTTCGCGTTAGCTTTTGATGAGGCATGTTTTGTTAGCAGGGGTGCAGTAGGTGTGTGCAGATGGGGAGCGAACGAGACAACGCCCCGGGCATCCAAAGAGTGATATTACAAAAAGTGCATTTTATTGGAATGCTGTAACACAGGGGTCGGGAACCTATGGCTCGCGAGCCACATGTGGCTCTTTGATGACGGCATCTGACTCGCTTGATATTTTCTTAACATGATTGTTACGAATGAAACTTTTTCTGTAATTTTCCTACAAATTCGTCAGCAACACCATGCAGCACCAGAAGTAGCATTAACAGTAAGAAGCAGGTTATTAAAGAGAAAATTCTGACATTTGTCATTGTTTAAAATTGTTGATTTTGCTTAAAAATGCACACGTTAATTAATAAGTTAGTTGCATTAAGTGTTAAAATATTATATGGCTCTCATGGAAATACAATTAAAAATATGTAGGTTTCATGGCTCCCTCAGCCAAAAAGGTTCCCGACCCCTGCTGTAACAGTATGCTTTGTAACACATGCTGTAACTTACCTGAGGGAAGCTTGCAAGTGTAGCCTATGTTACGTGGCCCGAGAAAGAGATAAAGTGCTGACATCGCCACCTTAACCAAAGGCCTTACACCCTATATCAATGCGACTCAATTGTTTTAAGAAAGGGTCCAGTTACAAATTTCAAAAATATTCGAGGTCCGGTCACTTCCATAAAATCATGCAAATGTGACATGTCTTGGATTTTTCTAACAAAAAAACATCCGAGAATTTGATGCGATTATGTATAGATATACAAAACCCGGTAAATAGATATAGGCCTACAGATATTAAGAAAAGTTGTCAGCGTTACTCATTGTTCTGCTGGTGGGAGTAATGGCATTTTGTGCTCCTTGGCAGTTACCTAAATTTTTGTTCCAAGGTAGTGACAGTGAGTAGAAGGTAATGCTGAAGGTTTTATTCGTCATGCAGATGCGAAACTTGTTCTTTATGAACTTCTTTTTTGAAAGCGCGAACTGTCAGCAGTTAGTGGCGTAACTAGAAGCCAGGAGGGAAAACGTAGCTGAAAGGGGTCCACTGGCCACTGTAGGTGAGTTAGTAGCAACACTCAGAAATAAAAGTGAGAAATGAGGGTGAATCTGGATGTGCATGACTGTACTACTAAAACCCTAAATCACCGAAAAATACTTCGAAAAACGCAAAAAAAACTACTGAAAACCAAAACAATACTAAAACCGAAGTATATGCTAAGTTGGAGCACGAGTTTTACATTTACTGTAACTTGCAAGAGGGGGTCATTCACCCCTCTGGCAGCAGCAGGTAGACCGAAACATAGTAAGAATTTCCACTGACAAATTGCGAAAGGTCGAAAAATTTTTTGGAGATACTTTCCTTTGACAAGAAGTTCTCAGGTGTGCCATCAAAAAATATTTCTTTCGCTTCTACCTTCTATTGGAATTCAATTAATTCCAGATTAATTTTGGCTGCTTCCACACCAGTGGTGTCAAACTGCCGGAGCTCCGCTCCGCCACCTTCATCAGTGAATGACGGGTCGTTGCCTACAAATATCAGCGAAGATGCTCAGCAGAGCTCCGGCACTTATAAAATTTCCACTCCATATTTGGTTCACACATGCGCATTTGTCTTTTGCTTCAGATGGGAATTCGGTAATGTCTGTCACAGAAAAGGGTTTTGAGGAAAGAGCAGCTACTGTTTTCGAAGAGAAAAGACGCCAAACTGCGGAAATGTCGATAATCAATTTTTCAATAAATTGAAAATATCTGGAATCTTCTTGCTTTTACTTTCTCTAAATGCCTCGGTAAATTACTAAGTTCGGTTTGAATGACATATTTGAAAATATGAAACTTTTTCTGAAAAGGACGAGCAGTATTGATCAAATCAAGAGTAGTATGTTTCTCTCCTTGCAGTTTTGCATTCAAGTCGTTGAGGTCTTACACTATGTCAGCCAAAAATCCAACAGTTTCCCTCATTCCCTAAAAAAGCTGAAAATGCCTTAGCTTCTCTTCACATTTGGTTGACTTCCTGTAAAAAAACAAAAGGAAAAAATATCTGCAAAACTCTTCCCTTACTCAAGCATCTTTCATAATTGTGCACAAGTAAATTTGTATAATTACATTATTTACGGAAAGAAAAGGTTTCATCGCTATTTTCTAGCCTTGAATCCACTATTTCCACCAGGATATACATTGTAGTGACGAGCTATTATTGAACAATTATGACGAAACAATTACTTTGTACCAGATAAACGTAACAAGCCCAACTCAAGTGTGCGCTGCAATGTAGCTGATCAACTGCCTGATCGACAATCATTTAAATACAGTTGGCGAGAAGTTATGCTTTAGAAGCACGACCAAAAGAGCAACATTTTGTGATAAAAACTTCTGAATATAGAGTACATCGTTAAGAGGCTGACGAGGTCCGGCCGTCACCATCCAAAGGGCCGGATTCGGACCGCGGTCCGCCATTTGAGTAGCCCTGCCCTATATCTTACCCACTTCGTAGGCTGGTCTATTCCTGCTCGTATAGTTAATCCGCGACTTGTCTTCAAAATATATCTCGATTCTCTTTAGAGCAGTGGTTCTCAAACTTTTCTGCACGTTGACCCCCAATTAAAGTATACAATTTTCTGTAGACCCCGTGGCCTCGCGGCAGCGCAACAGTTACTGATAAGAAGAAAGTATGTGTCAAGATCAGGTTTTTTCAAAGGTGATTCAGGGACCCGATTCGGGTCCCTAGAATCAGCGAAAATTATCATCGGGTTCCTAGAATCAGAGAAAATCGGGTCCCTAGAATAATAGAAATCGGGTCCCTATAGGTCAGGGGTGACGAACCTATTTGCTATCGCGGGCCATTTTGTCAGTTACCGCTGAGTAAGCGGGCCGCAAACTTTTTAGTCATACTATGAAACCTGTTAAAAACGAAAAAAATTGTTCATCAACAGAAACAAGATTAGAAGCAGGTCAAAGAAAGTTCAAGACTGCTGCTGGTCTCGCTTGAATATTTCGCGGGCCGCACGAAGTTCTTTTGCGGGCCGCATGTTCGTCACCCCTGCTATAGGTCCATACCGGGTACCTAACATTTTCCTTAAAAAAAACTGGTCAAAATAAATGTGAATACTTTTTACTTGGAACGCATGATAAAATATTACACAATGCAAAAATATGCTTAGAACTACAGATGNAAGCATAACATAAACCATTTGCTGTCAGTGCAGCACACCATTTTCTTCACTTTCAACTTCATTAATGAGAAGGATGTGCCTTATAGGACTCAATAACCACACGGAGGTTATCACTCGGTTTTCAACCATTGTTCTCCGTCCTACTGCGTAGCCTGTTGCTGTACTACCACCAGCAGTGTTGCCAATCTTGTTACGGAAAAGTACTAGATTTCACGATTAAAAACACTAGGTTTACAAAAAAGCACTAGATTGCGAACTATTGATTAGTCTTCTACAGTAGTTCAATGCAAGTTAGCTGTACAAGCAAAAGGCAAACTTACACATAATGACAATTGCTAGAAAATGCGTTGCAATGCAAGATATTGCGCAACTCATTGTAAACCAGAGGCAAAGAAAACGGGAAATAGCCTCAACCCTTGTGTTTGTTTGTATAGGTCACTGAAACTTTTAACAGATGACCACAGTGACTTCGTAGCGGTTTGGCTCAAAATGGATTATATACTCTTGTGTAATTTAAGATGTAATTACGTAGAATTCTTAGCAAATTACAATTGCACAAAATCAAAAAGCCTCAACTACAGTTACAATTACACAAGATTGTGTAATGAACTACATTCAGCTCACTCATAAAAAATCACTAGATAGCTATGAAAAACCACTAGAACACTAGATGAAATGCAAAAACACTAGATCTAGTGGAAAAACGCTAGGAGTGGCACCACTGACCACCAGTGTAACAACTGCGACGCATGCACTACAACAGGCCTGCACAACATACGGCCCGCGGGCCACATGCGGCCCGCGAGATCTTTTCTTGCGGCCCGCGA
>JGI24159J19872_10003171_pt1 | contig 20268 bp, 12 predicted proteins | sample Ectturendosymbi4_FD_19872 | JGI IMG/M metagenome (IMG submission 19872) | reverse complement strand
TTACTTCTACCTACAGCAAACCCACGCATGCAGGTCTCTACTCGATATGGTCGAGTTTCGTTCCGTTCCACAGGAAACGAAACCTTGTCAACTCTCAACTCCGCCGCGCTTATGACATTGCCAGTTCCTACCAACTGGCGTACACGGATTTATGAATATTAAGCGAATGTTTGCTCGCAACGGGTACTCCAACAATTTTTTGGACCGTTGCATTCAGCAATTCTTAAACAGAAATGCGGTGTCACGCAACAACGCGATGCACCGGCTGAACCCTCTCCTTCACCCAAATATATTTCATTACAACTACCGTATTTGGGTTCTGTATCTAATAACATACGACAGGAAATCAGCAGCTTTATAAGACACAAGGCTGTAGTGAACGTGAAGCTACGTTGTTTTCAAAGTACTCGAATGCTTTAAAGCTGGTTCTTTATTAAGGACCGGCAACTAAACCGGTTTAACGTTGTGTCCAAGCTTACGTGCAGAGGCTGTTCTCGACCATGATAGGAATCTTGAAGGCCTATTGAAGAGAGCGCGAGAAGTAAACCTGAAGTTAAACAAAACAAAACTTAGATTGCGCATAAACGCGCTTCCTCATTTCGGGAATCTATTGATGTCAGGTCTCAAACCCGATCCAGCGAAGGTTGAAGCGATTTTGAAATTGCCTAAGCCAACTGATGTGACAGCAGTGCAACGTTTCATAGGTCTTGCTAACTATCTTTCCAGATTTTTGCCAAATTTTTCTCAGAAATGTTACCCGCTCCGTAGATTAACAGACAAAGGAGCTACTTGGCAATGGACATCGAAGCATGGCCATGCGCTCCAAGATATTAAGCAATTTGTGGTGGAAGCTCCTGTTTTGAAGTTCTAGTTCTATGATGCCTCTAAAGAACTCACAATCGAGTGCGACGCTAGTCAACATGGGTTAGGAGCTGCGTTGTTACAAAATGGATAACCAATTGCCTTCGCATCACGATCAATGACATCATCGGAAAAAAGGTATGAGCAAATTGAAAGAGAGTGTTGAGCAATAGTATTTGCTTGTGAAAAGTTTGTTCAATATGTTTATGGTCGATTCGTCCCAGTGCACACAGATCACAAGCCTCTAGAGCAGCGGTTCTCAACCTGGGGGAATTCCCCACCAGGGTGGAATTTTGTATTTGCAAGCGGGGGTTTTGTATTTAGGATTTTGTTTGTACTGTAATTAAATTAGGAGCCAAAGAGCTTATCAGTTGTGAAGAGTTTAGTTTCTCTTCTTTGTGTACTGATGTAAAAGTGTTCTTTACAAACTAAATTTCTAAGGGGGGATTTTATCTGTGAATAACGGTCAAAGGGGTACATGGGATAAAAAAACTTGAGAACCACTGCTCTGGAGACTATATCCAAAACGCATTTGGGTTCGGCCCCGAAAAGACTTCAACGAATGTTGCTACGATTGCAGAAGTTCACACTGGTTGTTAAACACAAGAGTGGCAAAAAATGTATGTATCTGATTTTTTGTCTCGAGCCACTCTACCTTGCTATGATTCGTCACTTGAGCTTCCTATCTACCCATTTTTGTCGTGCGTCAGCAAGAAGCTTTATTCAAAGAATTTGAAAATGTTGATCTGCTTTGTGATTTGAGTGTTACAGACCGCTGCTTGAAACAGATCAAAACTGAAACTGCTGCAGATAAATCTCTGCAATGCCTTTTGAAAGTTGTTCGAGGTGGTTGGCCTGACCAGAAGTTGGCGACGCCGTTGAGCATTCGTGAATATCGGTCTTTAAGGGATGAAATAACAATGCAAGATGGTTTTGTATTTAAAGCATACAGGGTGATCATCCCCAAGTCCATGCGAAAGGAAATGCTCAATAGAATTCATTCATCTCATCAAGGAGCTGAAGTGTGTCTGCGAAAAGCTAAGGAGGTTTTGTTTTGGCCCAACATGAAACACGAGATGAAAGATGCGATTTCAATGTGCAGTGTTTGCAGTGAATATCCGGCTGCTCAACAAAACGAACCATTGATTCCGGTAGAGATTCCTACGCGACCTTGGAATAAGTTGGCTATTGATTTGTTTGTCTTCAACGGCAAGAACTATGTCATCTTGGTTGATTATCACTTTGATTACTGGGAGCTAGCTGAACTGTATCAGACATCAGCGACAGAAGCCATTAATTTCTGTGAAGAGCAATTCAGTCGACATGGGATTTGTGACATTTTAATTTCAGATAATGCTTCTCAGTTTTTGTCTGCAGAATTTTCTAGATTTTCCGTCGAGTGGAAAACCTGCATTCTACGCCTTCCCCGTATCATAGTCAATCCAACGGCAAGGCCGAATCTGCCGTCAATATTGCAAAACGTTTACTAACGAAAGCTTTACGCGACGGATCGGATCCATTCATTGCAAATTTGGAATGGAGAAACACGCCAACAGCAGGTCTGATCAGCAGTCCAGTTCAACGTTTGATGTCAAGGCGCACGAAAACGCTACTTCCTACGTCAGCGCGCCTTCTACTTCCGCAGGTTGTACGAGGCGTGTTCAACCATAAGAAGAGAAAACAGACATTATACAAAGAACGATACGATAAATCGTCCAGAATATTGAGCGCACTGCAACCTGGAGATGTAGTGTGGGTGCTGCCGAACAAACGAAAAGAACGATGGTCTCTTGCGACTGTGATAAAACGTGTAACGTCACGCTCGTATCTGGTTAGAGGTAATGGCGGTGTTTCGCCGCAATCGTAAATTCTTGCGTTGAACTAACGAACGTTATGTCAGTGATTTTGATGATGGTTTTGACACCATTACTGGTAGAAATTTACGTAACGATGTTAATCCTGATTCGCCACAGCGTTCAGTTAAACCTGATTTGAATTGTGACATTCCTGTGCCGTGTGGATCAAGCACCAACGCCAAACGTACACGCACCCGCGTAATACGGCCTCCGTAACGATATAGTGATTATGCAATGTGAGTGGAGAACTTGGTTGAGTTCGTCTACTATAATAAAAAGAAGGTATTACGTGAATTACGTACGCCACTACGCTTGCGGGCATGACCATTTCAGGCGTTCGGTGGGTGCATTTTATTGAGTATGGATGCCTTTATCTGCGTCTTGGTTCGTGTGTGTTATTTCATTCAGTACAAGTGCTAGCCACATGAAACGATTGGCCGTGATTTTCACAAGGCTATTTAGCACTTCCGCTTTTTGCGTACGAAAATCCCTGTCAGGTTTCTTCTGTACAGTTTCAATCAACCTTGTAGAAACAGGCCTGCACCAGAAAAGTAAACGCTACCCAGTGATACTGAGGTTACGTCAGCTTCGTAAACGTTTCTCCTGTTGTGAGTGCTTGCCAGCTGAAATATCACCGAAGCACAACGGATATTTTTATCGTTATAGTTCCGTATCACATTCATCATTTTGTATTCGTTGTGAGTCAAGCTCATGATTCCAGCACAAAGTAGCGTATAGTTGGCAAATGGCGGTATCTCACCAGCAGGCCTAACAAGTGATGTGCATGTGCACAAACGTTCAAAGTAACTTTCTGACAAAGTGTAGTTTGCCGTTACTGCGTTTCAAACAAATTGTTATATCCTAAAGAAGACAATGCTCTTGCATTGCCTGCAATCGAAGCTTGACGTACAGTAACGATCGTGCATTCGCTTTCTGAATGAAGTGGTTATGTTGTTCATGTCTGAGTGTGCTTGCAACTGCGAAATGATTCCTTAGCACGTGAAATGTTCTCTGAAAAATCCCTAGCGCAGTTCTTGTGTGCCATGCAGCAATCATATCCAACCCTACCTATGCACCATTTTCGTTGTCTGCTTCCATTCATTTCCACCTACCTCTGTGAGCAGGGGTGGATATCAGAGGAGGCAAACGAGAAACAGTAATCTCGGTTCCTGTTTTTCAGAGATCCGCAAGCCCCCTTTGTGAATTTCGCACTTAGTTTTTGCCTGGTTTTGATTTCGGTCATACACCAAATCTATTTTGAAATGACCAAAAAATTAAATCAATTCGGTCATAATGTCCGAAAAGGTAGGCTAGTTTAATACTATTTCAGGGAGTTTTAATACTATTACGAGACAAATGACCGAATGATCTCAGGAAAAAACAGTTTTTTGCATTGTTATGTTAAAAAGTTTATGTACCCCTCTAAAGTGCACGATTAATAAGCTCTGAAGCAAGTCATACGTTTTTCAAAATAAAGCAACAGTTATGGGCAATTGTGCCAACGGGGGCCTTCAATGACTGTTTTAGGGGTACTTTTCTGAGTGTTTGCCTCAGGCCCCAAAAGTGTAATATCCATCCCTGTCTGTGAGGTTGGATTTTCAACCTTGTCCACATTAAAATAAAAGTCATGAAATCGACCGCTGGAGGTTGAGCATGACATGAGTTTAGCTCTAACCAACACGCCCCCAAGAATTTCAAGACCATTGTTGCACAGATGCAAGCTTAGTCGTCCCACTGATTAGTATATATGCTGTTTGTTTTGCATAAGAATGTAAATACAGTGGATATAACATGTGAAATGATAGTAATTTGTATCTTGTCGGTTGGTATTTGAACACCTTAAGAGTTGTAGGTAATGGCTGGGGCCGAGCACTTATGTAATATTTTCGAATGGGGCCGCGAGAACAAAAAGGTTGAGAACCACTGCTCTAAACAAACTTGCATCTGTTTGACATTTGACCCACTCACTCTACACAAAATGTGAAAATGGTTGCTATTTTGTGAAAACGACGTCACAATTAATTATCACCACGCCTCTGCAGTGAAGTTAAGAAACACTTGTCGCGGCAACTTAAAACAGCGGTTGGTAAGTTTGATCTAGCCTAGTGGTTTCCAAAGTATGGGTCGAAACCCGCACAAAAGTCGCGAAGTGTCAAAAAATGGTTCGCGCCGAGGTGATCCAAACTGGGGTTGTGTGTTTACAACATTACCACTGCTTGTCTGCGTGTAGCTTCGGTACTTAAGAAAACAGTAGATTGCTGACATCAAGAACGAACTCAGCAACTTACTGCCAAAATCACTCATGCAATCCTTATTTTTTCATACGTGGTTTGAGGCGTGTTCACCAAACTCAGATTTGGGTCGTGCTCAAAAAAGTCAGAGAACCGCTGATCTAGCTATTCTAACGCTAGCGGTTGAATTTTTTTTTGAAATCTATCAGTGTTTAAATAACAAAAATCCAATCGACTGATAAAAATTGAATTTTTTTTTCATTCTATTCACATGCGCTTTCTTGAAAAAAACAGATTGCAAGTTATCTGTAAGTTATGGACGTGTCAATGCCCTCAGTACGTACAAAATATAAAACATCTTTCTTCGTTAGATTTTGGTGCTAAAAACCCGTTGCAGTTGACTTATTTAAAATTTACTTAGGATAGGGTGGCAATCAAAACCAGATCAAAGTTGCAACATTTTCGGACTATGTACAGGTTGGACTCTGATTACTTGACAAATTTCTTTTTTTCCTCGCTGAGAAGATAATTGGAAATCATTGATGAAAATGTTAGGGCTCCTAGTGATTTCTGGTTGAACCGTCACAGTATCCCTACATGTTTAATCATAACAAATATATATCTTGAATGAATGCTATTGTTCCTAAACAGTGTCTATGGACTGATTGCGTAACAAAAATACTTTGAAACTGGATTGCTTCTTAGCTAAAGTTTGAGATTAAAGGCATAGAAAACATATATCACCGTTACATTCACGCATTTAGTTTTAAAACTTTACAAAAACAAAAATCTACGGTGATCATTTAAGGCTGCGGCTGATGCTGCAGAGAAGGGTAAGTTATACAGTATTTGTAGCACGCCAGAGTTATCAGAAATGAATTATTGCGATGGCCTTGAAATGAAGTTTACATCACCATTAGGTTAGATTCAGCAAGCTGGTGTGTCAGAAACAGCTGCGAAAAGCGTGTCTCCTTGTTTTACTTTCGGTTAGTGATGACAAGCGCTTAGGTAGAAGTTTGTATTTAATTAGCACCAACTTCCACATGGAGCTTGACCTCAGGTAAATATCAGCCATGATGCGAAGCATTTACACCATACACAATCACAAGAGTCCGAAGGAGGCAGAAGGGGTCCTGGACCCCTCCCTAGAGTTTGAAATTTGACCTTTTTCTAATACCTTTTTAGAAAAAAATGGTTGTTTTCTTATTTTCGAGTGGGAAAAATAAAATATCACCTTTTTTGGCATCCACTGGTGTAATCCTTGGCTTCCCCTTGAAAAATGCACCAATGCCCCCTGGAAAAATCCTTCCGACACCCATGGTCACAACGGTTGATTAATCATGGGCAATTGGTAAAACACGCTGCTTTGATAAAGTTCGCCTAAAGGGCTGCGCAGGAAAGGTTCCTGAAGCAGTTTCGTTGATTTGCACTGAAGTATTTCTTTGGCTTACACATCAAAACCTTGATTAACCTGACTATTTTTCGTACAACTTTCGGAATTGGGGGAGAATTGCTCCCATCGTCCCCCTCTGGCTACACGCCTGCCTTGACGGCAAAGGCCCTGAGGACTGTGCCCCATGGGCGTCATAGCTAATATGGCACTGTGCGTGATAAAAGGAGAAGTTGCAATTGCTCTAAATAAAGAAAATGCACTTGCGAAACATCAAAAAATCTTAACGAACTTTAGGTAAAGGTAAAAATGATAAATCAATATCAAACGGACGTCACTAAAATGCAGAAAATCTGACTGTTAAACTGTGAATGTGCATCATCATTTTTTTGAAAATATTGTGCATGCAATGTTTGATAATAGTTTTTTTTATTTTTCCAGCGCAGCTGTAGGTGATGTGAACAATCTCCAAATCGTTTTGTGTACCTTACAGCACGTTAGAGCAAATGTTTTATTGACGATCGGTGAACGAAATATGCCATGTAAAGGCTACTAAACAGGGTGATAGGGAAATAGCTTTCCAAGCGCTGCCATAGACCGACTAACCTGAACAGTGTCATCAAACCGGAGTCATACGGTTCGACAGTTGCTTTCGCATGAATTGGATCGATAAAATAGCTTATGTGCCAAGGAATGAGTTACAAGATTTCCGCGTGCGTTACAAGATTTCCGCAAAACAAGTGAGTTCATTTTGTTATTTTCCTAATTAAAAACCCCTAGCCAAAGGACGGGGCTATCGGGTGTAATGCCCCCTAATTTTTTTGTGGCTTCTGAACGTGCAACAAAACAAAAACCATGCCCCTCTGAAAACCTTTCCCTCAAACCTTAAATCTTCTCTACAGGTTTTCCTAATTGTAATTTCAACACTCGGGCATTGAAGTAGAAACATTTGTTATTAGCAACTGTTATTTAGGCAGTACGGTTTCTCCCCTGGATCCCGAGGAATCACTGTTGTCGACAGCAATACTGAAGAAATGCGTAATATTTTCTGACAAAAGTATTACTTAGCGCAATGTTCCTTACTGAAACCATGTTCCGCAGTTTCAACAAGTGACTTACTTCATTTGCACTTTAACAGCTTTTTCAATTCAAAATGGGTCGTAACGTGTTATACCTTTATTTGCGCATTTGGTCCGACACAGGGTCTCCTGACAAGGGTTAGTCACAGAACACAAATACGCGCTGACCAAGCACGTTACAGGTTCATAATTGGTGAAAACTGAGACTTACTCAATCCGTAAAGTAAATTTAACAGAGGAACAAACTGCATAAAATGTCACATCATTGAACTGCAGCATACAAATCTACTACCGCTAAGGCATTTTATGTCTTTACGTTATGGTCAACTCGACGCTAACGAATAATTGCATATATGGGGATGTGATGCAAAGTTTAATAACAGCTGTTAAAACAGTGCGCAGTGGTTGAGTCATAGACTCTCTGCTCTTGGTCGACAATTGTAAAGCATATGTTTGCATAAAATGCTCACAAACATACAGTACAAATGCTCAAATAAAAATTGTGCACGCATTAACGAATATTCCTGCTTGGTTAGGCCCTAATCATTGTGTATTTCTGTTTTGCTCATAGATCGAAATATTCTTATTTATCAAACATTTGTAAAAGTTCGTACAAATGGATCAGAAAGTCGTTAAATGGCGACATCACATTGCTATCAGAGAATTAAGAGAAACGATTTCTCGATCAAAATTGAAAATCTAGTCAGGATCAATCTGATTCCGTACGATTCATAGCAATAACTATTGCGATAATTTATTCATGTTTCAATCATTGCACATAAAGGGGGTTGGTCTACAAAACGACGCAACAGTATTGTTGTTCGAGAAAAATCTATGAATTTTAGCTAAGAATACGACGTACACGAATATTTGTATCACTGAAAATTTTACTGAAATTCTTGAAAATCCAGAGAAGAACCGATGATCCGGTGTTGTTTCTTTATTTCCATTCTTTACATTCGATGCAAAGTGAAGATTGCCAAAACAGTCGGAATGAAAACAGAATGAAATCTGAAATTTCACAGAAACCAATTCTGCGGTAAGTGCTATTATGGTTTCTTTGTAAGGTTGACGTTGAGAAGAACATCATTGGATACGTTTTAAGGATCAGCACAATCGTCAGAATTATATTATCATTATGCAGCAATATTGAGCGATTGGAAACGTTTGAAACGTTGTAGTGCAATTCCCACAGGCAAAGATTTGTTTCTGACGTGGAATAAGAGATGTAACAAGTAAAGATGTTCAAAACACTCGTAATGCGAGCAAAGCGACCACGTATTGAGGTAATATATGTGGAGTCTATAGTTAAATGTTGCGCTTGTGTTTGTGATTACCTTTCTATGATACACGTAACGACCATACTGCAATACCTTGCAATCTTATGAAGCTTTGAGCTACTGTTGAACGGAAATGGATTGGCTACGTCGCACGCTCCCGGATAAGCATCTCCTGATTGCACTGTAACGTTGCGTGTCAAACTTGCACCTGCAAAGGATATAAAAGCAAGACATGGACACGATTTTCAATCGACCTGAGAAAAACAACCATGATGTTTGGTCAGTCAATCTGTAGAGCCATCCTGTACAAGATGTCATTTGTAGCAATAACTATTAAAATTTTTCCTGAGGGAAACGTATGAGTCGGTACAGTTTCAGTGTTAATGAAAGTAATGCATACTATTTTAAGCAAAATTCATTGACACTGGATGTACCAAAATTTTCTACACCGCCGTTCACCAAGTTGTCGAAAAAGAAACCAAGGCATTCACAACCGCGTAAAAGGCAAACAATGCCAATTTACTAAATTTTTCAAATAGCTATCCACACTAGCTATGTTTTATGTTATTGTAGTTGACACAAAATGATTTGTATTGCAATATTTTAAATGATGGAACATATATGACAATCTCTGACAGCTTCATCTTTTGAGTCAGGTGTTCTAACCACTGCTTGGCCGTAATAGATCTATGGGCAGATGTTGAGCAGCCATTCGATTGTCTCATCCTTCAGAACCATCAGGCAATGCAGTCCATGGGGGTCAATGGATTGGACATTGGAGGACAACATGGTCGACGGTTTGTTCTTCTGCGCCACACTCACAGGCCGCAGAGGAGGCCATACCCCATTTATACAAGCAGGTGCGGGAATGCCCGACACCGGCAGCTCATCAACTAGTCGCATATAACCAGCGAAATGCTTTGAGACATAATCAACTTTTTACATAATTGTAATGCAAATAGCTGCTAATCGTGATAGTCTTGGCACAGTGATGCAAATCACAGAGATACCATCAACATGAAGCACGTTTACTGGAATTTGGAAACAAAACTGCAAACCTTTTTTCTGTTTTCCAAACTTAAGTGCTTCAAACATAGGGGTTCGAGGACCTCTGCATTTTTCGTCAGTTATTTTTGAAATGCCAGCAGAACATGTGCCACAAGTTAGTTTCTTGCAAGTGACGCACATACACCTTGCTGCTTCTTGCTCAATGACATTTTCTATGTTTTCGAGGGAAATCACAGTTGACGAAAGAGGGAGTGGCCTCAACATTTTCAAGTGAAACTTTTTTCATGCGCACGTCGTGCATTAGTTGAGAAATGAATTTCAGTCTGCTTAAAATTTTACCAGTCGGCCTTTGAAACAACTTTTTTTCTTGATGCCGTGTTTATCGTGTTTCTTTGGCATAAATGTAATGAAAGGACAACGTGACTTTAGAAGCATCAACTGTTTGTCCACTGTCAACGTAAATCTCCCCTATATTTTCACTCATACATGGATGCCAATGTCTGGAAAACAACATGTATTGCTGTGAATCTGTCTGCTCCTGGCCCAGAAAACTCAAATATTTCAGGATAGCAGTAAGCCTTGCATGTGACATGTTTTCTGAAAATGTTAGAATACCGTAAGGTTTATTGTAAAGAAAATGAAGTAGGTGAGCCCTCTGACACACTGGAGAGCAATAAACAACACTAGCTCACATAGGCTCAAGTCAAAGTCATTCTTTCCTTCTCTATAAGCTTCTTCGTTGGTGCATTTGACAACTGAATGAAGAATTACTTCTGGCGCGAAGTTCTTACATGCATTGCAAGTACTGTAGTCGGCTGCATCTATTTTTAGAGATTCGTGTAGGTACACCGGTGGCAGCAATTAAACTGTTGTGTCCCGAGGTTTTTCCTACCAATGATGATCTGTCATAAACAATAGAGCAGAGGTTCCAAACCTGAGGTACGTGCACCCCTGGGGTACATATGCCTATTCGAAGGGGTACATTTAGGGTTAGCAACAGAAGTGACGTATGTATTTACATATCTTTTATTTACAACTATTTATACATATATCAGTGGATAGTATTTTTACAAGCCGTTATATGCTTCTTTTTAAATATAATGATACAATATTTTGTCATAAGAAATTTCAGGGGTACATGTTCATATGTCGAAATGCTGAAGGTGTACATGCTTATCTTTCGAAATGCTGGAGGGGTACATGCTCATCTGTCGCAATGCTGAAGGGGTAGATGGTCAAAGAAAGGACGGGAAACCCTGCAATGGAGCTTGCAGCCAAGACACCATGAGATATTCTTGTACATGCATCAACTTCTTCATTACTGATGTCCTCTTCGTCTGAACTGCTGCTCACCAGGTGTGAACCGACAAACAACAGGTACGACTACATCTTCACCTGATTCATGTTTTTGTTCCTTTTCATATGATATGTCATCATCCATACACCAGTCAAGGGCCACATCAGCAATATCGTAGCCAAAATTTTTTCAGTAGGAGGCTTTAAGTTTGTGCAGGGGCTTGACATTCTGAAATTTGACAAAAGCTCCACTGACTTATACTGTTTCATATTTCAATTTGGGAGGGCTTGGAGCTTTGTTTGGGGAGCTAAGCCCACCAAAGCTCCTTCGCGGCGATGGGACTACTTTCACCAAATACCTGGATCTGAGTAACCTGGTAATGAAGTGATGAAACAACATGGGGTGTCAATATGCACCTCATCGCGGACCATTTTGTAGCTTGTTGGACGCAACTTTGTAGTTCTTCTTCTTCTTTTGAGCGAGTTGTTTCTGTCCACTGCTAGGCCGCAGTAGATCTCGGGGCAAGTGTTGAGCAGCCGATCAAGTGTTGAGCATGGTCTAATCGTCCAGAACTGTGAGGGGGTGCAGACCATGGAACGGTCGATGGATTGACATTCGAGGACAACATGGTCGACGGCTTATTCTCCTGTGCCACACTCACAGGCGGCAGAGGAGGCAATAATCCATTTGTACAAGCAGGAGAGAAACGTCTGACACTGCTGCGGAGGTGGTTAAGCCAGACCCACGCTGTTCTTTGGAGGGTCATTCCAGGAGAAGTGGTGCTGATGTCGGGATGAAAGTACTGAGTGTTGTAGGGTTGTCCAAACACTCCGCCTTCCATCGGTGACCCGCCCAGAGCGCCGCACTTCTGATGTTGTTTTCAGATGAACTCATGAGCTGTTGTGCGGCTGGCACAAATGGGTGTCTCTATCTGAGACGCAGTGCAATCGCACTCGGTTGACAGGTTAGCGCTGACTTGATAGTGGAAAAAGCAAACATATGGGAAATCCTAAATATCTTTTGAATCGACATTGAGTAGAGCTTGAAAACCAATGACTCGAATTGATTCGACAGTTTTTGTGACTCGACTTGACTAAGACATGACTCGATTCTGACTTGAAAAATTTAGATGACTCTGACTCGAAAGGCTTATGACTCGACTTGTGACTCTACAAAAATGACTCAGACACACCACTGGCAATTAATTCGGTATTTATTCGGCAGGGACACAATACATTTTCTATCTCATCCAACCAATTCTGGAGCTTGGTTGAATTTACGCTCTCTTGCTCGTTAATTTGAAGTGAACAGATACTCCGCCTTCACTACTTGTATATCCTTGGATACCCCTGATGAAATGGTTACAAATATGCCACTAAGAATTAAATTGTCGTGGAACGAACACTACCTATAACAGTTCTTCAAAGAAAACGACATGCGAAGAATGAAGCAACTGAAGAAAAAACGTTTGTGTGAACAATGACGCAGTAAACGTGAAATAAATAAAAAATGAAAGAATTAAGGCCACAAAGAAACTAATGAACATAAAAGTGAAGCTTGATGTAAATTAGGATAAAACAGCTTCCCTAATAAATCTATCAGTGTATTCCAGCATAAACGTGTGTTCGTATTTTTCAAAATACAGTAGGATGACGAAAACATACATGCTTTTGAATGATGAATGTGGTATGCACACACTGTGCGGTTCGCAAACGTTAAAATCGAATCCTGGCCGGGCAACAAAAATTGAGACTTTAAATGTTTGATTTGCTATGCTGCAATATGAGTTACGAAAACTCTACCAACATTAATATTTCCCACAAGTCCAAAATTGTTTTTGACCCTTGTTTTCACTCAAATAAAAAAAAGTCGTCATGGCGGCCGGTATATTTGCTGTTTGATATATTAACACGTACATTACTGTGTATTTCAATGTCAGGTAATGTTGTTTTTACAGACGAGAAAGTGCAATACTTCTGGTAAGTAACTAGGTGTATGTAACGATATATTTTGTGACTTTACGTTATATGAAAATGTATTGACTACGACGCAATATTATCTGCACATGCAGTGCCATGACTAAAGCTACAAAGTCAAGAGGGGCGGGTTTGAAAAATTTTTTGGAACCAATTAATGGCTAAAGTTGCCGCTAAAACGTTGAGATAAAGCTTGACTTTGTACGTGGATTGTCACAGATGGTTGTTGCAAATGCAATAGAGGATGCCAGGTCGGAAAAAGCTCCGATTCAGCCTTTTTTACCCTCATTGTTGATAGAAATATGTGACATTACAAACCTTTTGGGACAACGTCAATAACCATCATCATTCCACTGTCCTCGTGGCCCAAATTGTGGCAATGAATTGTCATCGGTCCTGTGAACTTGTGAGTGATGAAACGAATCTGTAACGTATCTTCTTACTTAGCTACTACAGTACTTACGAAATCATCGTTGCCAGAGCCCAGACTACAACGAATTGCATTAGCATGCTATAAAATTCTCAACAGAGTAAACGAAGGCATACGCACATGAATGCAATAATAATCAAAGCTAAATATTTATTTGAAAACAGCAAAGCATTTGATGAAACAGACAATGCTGAAATTTATTGCGACACTGCATCCGTTGTTGTTCTAGAAAATTCAAGATTGATAAATATTATCAACTTAAAACTCAGCAGGATCTTTGAAATATTGCAAAGAAGCCTTTTTTCATAGTAGTTCTGTGACAAATCTGTTAAACAGTGAAGAGAATGTGGAACGAGAAGTTTTTTTAAATTCTGAATGAACTTGCCAAGTGGAAAAAAAATTGAAAGCTCTTTTGAGAGAAAAACAAAAGAATTCAATCCTGCCCATTTACTTTTGCATCATTTTGGAACTACTAGCAAAAGAAATGTACAGTAATTAGTCACCTGTACCTTCAGCATAGTCATTCTGTACCACAGAGTAAAATAAATATCTGCAAAATGTTTTGTAATGGTTGATGTGCCTGTTGATTTTATTTGGAGATTTACAGTGCACGCTGCAATCAAAATTTTGAGAAAGTGGTTGACGCTTTTGCAAAAGGTATCAGCATAAAATGAAATACCAATCTTGCATCACGCATTATTTTAAAAAGCACAACGCCAGAACGAATTCACGGTTATTCAAAAATAGTCTGTAATGCGAAAGTGTGGACAGGCCCGTAACCGGGTTTTGAGGTTTGGAGGGGCAAAATAAATTTTTTTGGGGGGCACGATTTTTGTTTTTATGATATTTTGAAACCAAATTTTTCTGGGAACAAAAAAATTTTGGGGGGGCACAAAAGAAATTCGAGGGAGCACTGCCCCCGAATGACCCCCGTGGCTACTGGCCTGAGTGTGGATTGTGTTTTTGAGGTAAATAAATATGGATCTGTGTACATGTTTTTTGTTGCTGTGACAAAGATCCTTTCGTCTTGTACAGCCGTAAAAGCGTTTTAGGTAAAGGTATACAATGTCATATTTTTCAGTATGTATTTCATTTGCCTGCCTATAAACTTCTCGTGTTTGTTTGTTAACAGAAATCACACTCACCGTTATGTTTGACAAGGGAGGAACTGCAACTACGTCACGAAAGACTCCACGGTCCGAGTAACCAATTGTACCCTGGCCTCCTTTTCTCCAGCGGATGTCGTGTCCGAGGTATTGGTCCCAGTTAGTTGGTCGCGAAATGTTAACTTGGAAATCTGTTAAATAAAACAATAAAGTACTCAAAAGTTTCAAAAAGTCATTTTAAAATTTCAGTTAGAGTAATAATATCTTTTGTTCCTGGAAAAAGCAAGATGTTTTTCAAAATAAATTATAACAAATATTAACTTGCGCAAAAACTGTTGATTTTCCTTTGTAAAACTGGAAGTCGGGCAACATTAGTAGGTTAAACCTATTTGCATATTAATCACCGTATTTTTCGTATTGAAATTTACACTTCTCATTATTTTGATTCCACAGCTTCATTTTATCAGCCATGTGCTCAGCCGCATAAGGTCCAATATATTTATTGTAGCTGATGACCTTCACCACAGAAAATAGGACATTGTCACGATTGCTATACAGGATTGCAACAGAAACAAATTGTGAAATGTTTCGAAAAAAGGTTTCACAACAAATATTGACGCGGTACTGGGTCTGCTTCAGTTACGTAAAAATTATATTTTGGGAAGCACGTCAATGAGTCCTCATCTTTGAATTATGACGGATATATTTTCATTTCCGCAGTTTTTTCAATTCAGTTTGTTTCGGTTGTGTTTCAGAAATCGTATCAACGATCAACCACTGATTCCCCAACAAAGATCTACTTATCCTTTAATTAAGTCCCTTCAGGTCGTCGTTGCTGTCCCCTTACATTTTGTTTGGGCCCTTTTCCTTTGATTCTACAGTACAGTAGATAGGCTACTTCTAAAGTAATAAAGAGCCTGCTTATTCTTTGGTAAGGGTCCCTTAACAGCTTGGTTAGAGGCCTCTTACATTTTGACTGAGGTCTCTTGTTATTAGATCATACCATAAGCCATTTATGTTTCATCATTTCATTTTGGCTTCTTATCTTCAGATTGAAAATCCAAATGTGTTAAAACATACACACGTTTTCTACTAAATATTGTGTAATCATGATAATGAAAATATAGTCATAAAGAAAAACCCATAATGTTGGCCCCCTCAAAGAGCGAAAATTTAAATGGTGGCCACATTTTGCACACCTATTAAGACCACTACTGCCGACGACCAACCTGAAAGCTGTACACGTGCGTATGGAATGGGTGGAAGAAGTAAGGGCTTGGGTTAATCAGATACCATTCCTGAAGAGTATTCACTTCAACTTTATATCTGAAATTTCAAAAAAGATGATAGACAAAAATCGCTTTTTACTTCTTGCCGTGCCAGCAAGCCCCAGAGCATTATCAGTTCGAACTCTTTGCTGTTTTTTCATCGGATACCATCGAAACAATCTCCAGGTTTTGGAAAGCGGAACACTAATTTGACAAAATCAAAATAAACAATTCTGCCTTCAAAATGAGATTGACTATGAAGAACATTTAATCGTAGTGCTTTTTATTTCATCATCCGGTTTTGAACTTACTTTATGTGAGTTAGACTTTTGTAGCAATTTATGAACAGTAGCTTGCGGCAGCGGTAGTAGGGCATACGCAATTANTTTCACTGAAAAGTGTCAAAACGGATATAGACCTTTTTGAAAGATGAAAACATTTTCCATCATCATGTGTTGCGGGAGCAGAAACTTGAAAGCACACTTTGTAAAAGTACTTAACGCTCAGTAGACACAGGACCAGTAGACACAAAGCAGTGTTTCTAACCACATACCATTCAAAAAAATTTGTTGCAAGGTACTCCCAAAAATTCATGTAGTTGACAAAAGCATGTCTTCACTCAAAAAAATTATGTGCATTTTATTAAAAGAAGCATATATCCCAAACAAGGCTGTAAGCTTCCAATTACAACCATATCTTGATTTTTTTAAAACGTTTTCCTTTCATTGATATACGTCCTCGCGTATGCTTTACAAAGTCAAAGTAAATGCTTTATTTAGGCAATTTTTGAAAATCTTGCCACACTTGCGTAAATGATACATGTGTCCTTTAGCTGGTAGTACCTGTAATGTGTTGGACTCGAAAAAATCTCTTCCTCTTCATACCAAGATTGGCATCCGCTTCAAGCACAAACCTTCTTTCTATATCTTTATCTGTTTTGTCAAGAAAGTTCCCGACAAATGCCGGTCTGGCCGGGAGCTCAGTTTGGAGCTTGGTTTGTTGTGGCGGACCGGTCACTTTCAGCGTCACTAAGACTTGATGGTGAGGTGGTTCATCTGCTGTGGAAAACCGGTCCATTTATGTGCTTGAGGATTGTAACTGTGTATGATAATGAAACGCGATAGCAAGAAAAGAATGTTATTAAGTAATGGTCATAGTACAGGTCCTCTCAGTACATTCTATTTAAACAAATTTAACTTTGAAATCCCTTCTGCTGAACCTCCTTTGAAAAATTTCCGTTTATGCATCTGAATCTCCTTTAGAAAACCACCGTTATGCATTCCATCAAACGGAATGCATAAGGGAAGTACACAAATGATTATTTGGCCTATCGTAATGATGACATAGCTCAGCGTGCTCCAACTACTTTTGACCTACGGGCCATTTTACACAAACGAGACAACTTGCGGCCCACTTCCAATAAAATGATATATCAACAACAAATTCACAAGATTTAAAATTGAAAAAGGAAAATAGGTGAGCTGAGTGATTGTGCCATTGAAATATTACACAATAGCAATAAACAATTTATTACCAATCTCTATCAGTGGGATGCCTGTGGTTGAGGCTTCACTGACAATATTGTTCCTTTAACAATACCAATATGTTCATGGTAGCGACTCTGAGACTATCGTCCAGTATTTCGTCGGTCGTTCGATTTCTCTTTTTAGATTTGACTTGCTTCGTCGTAGAAAATGTACTCTCACACACGTAAGTGTTTCAGTACATCGAGTGCATTTAAGTTCGAAGTTTTTCTGTTTGGGAAACCTATCTCTGCTGACTATTATCTAACAGCGTTAATGACGTACATTATTACGCCGTTAATATTGTGTACATGTTACACCTGTTACCAATAAAATCACCTGCTGTAACATAAACACACCATTAAATCCATTAAATTAAATCAATACTGAGGAAGCTCGCGGTCCTTTAAAATTCTGTTCGTGTGCCACGTATGGTCCCCGGGCCTGTAGTTAGACCACGCTGGAATAGATTATGCTTGGCCTATTTTAGTTATATGTGACGAATAGAAAAATCATATTTTGTATAATATTAAAATTGAAAAGTTACTTTCCTTCCACTATTTGCCGTTGGCTACTGAGAAATTGTTTTAGGAGTATTGCAGATTTCTATAAGTTAAAGTAAGAGATATTTTTAATGAAACTTATCTCGGAACTCTGAAAATGTTTGAACATCACGCTTAGGCTTCATAGCATCAAAAACAGTTCCCGTTACGCTTTAAAGCAAATTCGGGTCTTCCTGCGCAACAGTGAACTTCAAATGTTGAAATCGACGTTTGTAAATTTTTTTTGATAAAAACCAGTTGATTTATTGCAAACATTTAACAAGCAATTTCAAGTTTGCGTATGATCAAAAAAATCAAAATAAAAAGCAAAACGTTTTAAGATTTTCTGTCTATGATCTTTTAGTAATGAAAATTGAAACTGTCTGAAAGCAATGTTTGCAATGAGCTAGATTTCTACAATTCATGCTTTTACTGGTCGCACCACTTCACTGACCTCCTCACATTCTCAATGAGGAAGGTTAGCATGACAAAATCTTAGTCTAAAACAAAGCAAGTCGTTTTGATATCAACTAGTTTGGCGACGTGAGACAACTGTGGTTTGACAATGTAATAAAATGATTTAACCAGTGTTTTCGAAATTTCCAGGGGACATGTAACACGAGCAGCAAGTATGTATCACAGCAGTAGAAGAAATATTGTATCACACTTTTGCGGCTGATAAGTCAAACTTTTCGGCTGAGAAGTCATGTCAACACTCTTTACATATTGCTCCAAAGTCGATACAGGAGAACTGTGTGTAATGCAAAACAGTGATTGATTGATTGATTTCATGGGATCAGGAGAAGGAGCGTTTTTTCAGCAAAATGAAAAGTCAACCAACATAGAGTATAAAATACTGAAAAAAGACAACAGAAACCATCGCAGAAACTCCAAAACTGTATAAATGAAAACTTGGTGTATGATTAATCGTGGTTGCATTTGCACTCATGCAGTTGTGATGTTCCCATGTGCACCAAGTATTTACTTAAAGTTCAATGATGCAATTTAAAAACCAAAATTCGAGCTGAATAAACACGTGGGAGGGATAAACATCTTTGTCAGATGCGATGATATGTGATGAATTACGCCTGAATTTATCCATCAGTTGAAGGGAACGACATGTAATTTTTTTGAAAATAAATGTGACATCAACAGGCTATTCCTTTGAATATTTGCTTTGTTTCCAATACCTTAAACACTAATTTGCTACTTCATTTGTTGCCAAAATGCGCAATGAAGTTTTGCAAAAAAATTGTGCCTAATTTAAAATCGTGAGCAACAGCGATTTTCATCTGTACCCAAATCCGACACTGAGCTGATAAGACTCTTTTGCCGTTTCTAATAGCGCTCATTCATCGAAGTTATTAAAATACGTTTCTTCAATGAAACGTATTCGGAAAAATATGTGATTAAACTTATGAATCAATATAAAGTGCTTACGAAAAACAAATGAAATAAAAAATAGTTTGTAAACTCACATAGTATTCTCCGGGAGTTTCGCACACAATCAACCAATCTGTCCGAGCAGATGAAACCAAAAAGCTTCTTCCTAGCCTCGGTGGTGTACCTCGGTCAAGATAGATACCGTCCACAGCAATTTCAAGTATATCACAAGCAGACTTTCCATTACCATCCACTACGCTCAAAGCCAAATTGAGTTTTGACCCAGCGCTTAATAACCTGTTCGAAAAGAAGATGTTGATAAACTTTGACTTCTGTAGGCAAGACAAAATCCAGAAATACCTTACGTATTCCAACAACAATTTCTCATAGCATTCATCTTTGCGCACACGTTCACAATCTGCGGACGGTGGAGAAAGACCAGCCCTGCAAGCACCTCTCAGTTTTCGGCAACCGTATTTCTCCTGTGGCTCTACGCGAAGAGTGGATCAAGCAAAGTAGGGGACGTCAAGAAAACTACCTAGCCTTGGTCGACATCTGGGGACAATTCCTTGGGGGAAATGGGGTAATCAACGGCACTTGCCTCGGTATTCTTTCCAGGAAACGCATATGACCCATGTTTCCCAAATATTGCTTCGCCAACAAAGCGAAAAATTTTCAACGAAATATTGCGAGTAGGTGCTTACATCAAACACAAAGAAACGATAAATAGCATGGCTAACGGAAGCACGCACGTCATCAATTTCTCTGTACGGACTTTGAGTAGGTGGGCCCCTTTTAAAAATTCATCATAATCTGTACCACCAGCAATTCCCAGCTTTGATCCCACTTTGCGGTGCACTATGCGTATACGTCAATTTTACCGAGTGTTAGTGATTTTTCCAGGAACATTATATGGCTTCTTGGAAAAAATGATCTATTTGAAGAAACAACACGCCATTTTCTCAATGTTCAAACTAGCATGAGCAGTGGCGATTCTAAGGGGGGGCCTGGGGGGGCCATGGCCACCCCAGATTTTTG